>Ga0196963_10000028_pt1 | contig 230196 bp, 179 predicted proteins | sample S1_5metaG_FD_148600 | JGI IMG/M metagenome (GOLD analysis project Ga0196963, IMG submission 148600) | Soil microbial communities from Anza Borrego desert, Southern California, United States - S1_5 | ecosystem: Environmental > Terrestrial > Soil > Desert | place: USA: California | collected...
GCCCGTCGTTGTTGAAGTCAAGGTCCCCGCACGTGCCGGTGGAGCACGCGCCCCCGCCGAAGACGTCCAGGAAGTCCTGCAGGTCCTGGTTGTCCGGGAACAGCCCGTCACCGTTGAAGTCGATCGAGTCGCAGCCGACAGGGCCGCCCGCGGGCACGACGACGTACTGGGTGCCGGGGAGCGTCGAGAAGTCGATGTTCGTCACCTCGCCGAGGTCGGTGAGGACGAAACCGCCGTCGATGCCGCCGAGCACCTGGTTGGAGCCGAAGCCGTAGTCGTTGCTGGTGATGATGCCCGCGATCTTGATCGGGCTCGTGCCGTCCCATCCGAGCTCGCGCAGCGCGATGGAGATCTCCATGCCCGTCGCGACGGAGGCGGCGCCGGCGACGCTGGGCGTGCCGGTGATGCCGGTGACGCCGGCGATGTTGTTGTTGTCGATCGTGAAGCTGGCGAGGCCGGGAGTCAGGATCGGGTTCTGCGCCTGGCCGGGGTTGTTGGGGTCGCAGAGGAAGATGTTGGTGGCGTTGTCGTCGCTGTGGACGCGCGGGCCGCCGTTGGTGTTCGGGATGTCGCCGATGTTCGTCAGCGGCTGGCACTCGGCGTACGTCGCCGTGAAGACCACGGGGTCGTTGCCGGCGGCCTTCTGCCCGCCCGCGAACGCCGAGTACTCCGTCTGGTAGCCCGAGGCCTCGACGCGCCCGCCGCTGCGCAGCACCGCGGCGTTGAGGTACTGCTCGACCGGGTTGTTGCCGTTGCCCAGGCTCAGCCAGTAGTCGGCCGCGAAGTCGGCCTCGAACTTGAGCCCCATTCCCGCGCCGGTCGCGCCGTTGCCGCCGTTGCCCATGCGGTTGAGGCCGTCGAAGTCGGCGTAGGGGTTCGGGGGCGTGTCGATCTGGCCGCGGAGCTGGTTCTGGCCGTCGGTCGGGTTCACGTCGAAGAAGAAGACGGCGTGGTTGTAGTTGGTCTCGAGGTTGCCGGCGACGTGCATGTGCAGCACGTCGTCGGCGGTGTCGCCGGGGGTGCCGTTGTCGTTCACGTAGGCCCAGAGGTTGTCGAACTCGCTGCCGCTCGCCAGATCGCGGCTGGGGATGTTGGACTGGCCGGCGGGCACGCCCTCGACGCCGAGGACGTTGCTGTTGTCGAGGCCGGCCGAAACGCCGAGGCTGTTGCCGCCGCCCTGGAGCGCGCCGGGCGTGGTGCTCACGCTGCCCTGGTAGCTCGCGGAGGAGTTGGTGCCGACGAGGTTGCCGTTGCCGTCGTCGACGCCGGTGGCGAGCGTGACGCCATCGAAGTACATCGTCTGGGGCGGGCCGCCGCCGGCGTTCGACAAGAGGAGGTAGTCCGCCTCGAAACCGGCGTCGAAGGTCAGGCCGTCGCCCGACGTGGGCGAGCCGGCGCTGGCCCAGAAGACCCAGCCGCCCGGGCCGAAGTTCGGGTTGCCGTTCAGCAGGCGGTTCTGGCCGCCCGCGACGGAGTCGATGAAGATCGCGAGGCGCCGCCAGCCGTGGAAGTTGCCGCCGAGGAAGACCTGGAGCACGTCGTCGGCCGGGTCCGCGGTGCCGTTGGTGGTGACGCCGACGAAGAGGTTGTCGAGTTCGCTGCCGTTGGCGTTGTCGGGGACGCCGAGGGTGTTGTCGCCCTGCGACGTGTAGTTGGTCTGGAAGAAGACCTGCTTGCCCGCCCACCAACCGCCGGCGCCCAACGCCTGGTCGCCGTCGAGCGTGCCGTCGAGGGTGGGGGCGCCGGCGTCCGTCGTCGGGTTCAGCACGAGGTACTGCTGCCCGGCGATGGTGTTGAAGTTCACCTGGCGCGTCCAGCCGAGCGGCCCGCTGTTGAGGGGGAGCGGGTCCTGTCCCACGATCTGGTTCGAGAGATCCGCGTTGTCGCTGCAGAGGCCGATGAACATCTTGAGCTGGCCCGCGGCGAGGCCGGTGGCGAGGCCGATGTTGGCCATGGGGATCGAGAGCTCGAGCCCGCGCGTGACGTCGCGCCCGTTGCGGCCGGTGCCGACGGAGCCCGCGACGTTGTCGCCGAACGTTGTCGGCTGGTTGTTGACCCAGATCTCTGCGTACGGCTCGCTCCCGGCGCGGACGCCGTCCACAACCACCTGACCGACGGCCTGACCGGCCACGCCCGCGAGCAGCGCCGCGGACAAAGCAACACCCTTCATCTCGTACCTCCGTTCCAAATATCGGGCGCGCGGCGTGAGCCCCGCACACGCCGTGCGGGCCTCGAGGCCGCGATGCCCGTGGGATTTGCCGGGACGAATATACCGGGGAAGGTGCGCCGGGGCCACACAATTTCGCGCGGATCGGCGAAACCGCTGGTTCGGTAGATTTTTGCCTATGGGACGTTCCGGTCGGGGTTTACAACCGGGTGTCTTCATGCGCCGCGCCGCCGCCGGGCTATGGTTTCCTTTGAGGTCATGATGAAGGTTCACACCAAGACGGCCGTTCCCGCCGCTCCCCCGCGCGCGTTCACGCTCATCGAGCTGCTCGTCGTCATCGCGATCATCGCGCTCTTGATCGGGATCCTGCTGCCGGCGCTGGGGAAGGCCCGGGCCACGGGTCGGAGCATCAAGTGCATGGCGAACACGCGGTCGATGGCCGCGACGATGACGGCGTACGCCAACGACTACAAAGGCTGGTTCCCGATCATGGCGCCGGGGCGGCAGAACGTGGGCGGCCAGCAGGTGGTGCAGAACCAGTTCCACACGGGCGGGCTGGCGGGGCTCTTCTCGCTCAACCAGGTCGGCGACCCGAACACCACCGCGGACAACGGGTACGTCGGCGCGAGCGAGAATCTCGACAACGACCCCCTGGACTGCTACCCGTACCTCGACGCCGGCGGGACGCTGGTGCGCGCGAACGGCCCGCAGCGCGTGCCGCTGATGAGCGGGTACATGAACGGGTACGAATCGCTCTACTGCCCGGCCGACCGGGAGGACCTCTTCATGGGCATCCCGCGCGGCTGGGCGCAGGCGGGGCAGACGCCCGGCGGGGGCGTCACGGCGGCCGACCTGCCGTACCCGACGGACCCGGCGCGCGTCTCCGTGCTGCGGCGGCAGCCCAAGCCGCCGGGCATCGAGAGCCAGGTGACGCCGACGAACCTGAGCTACTTGTACATCGTCGGGCTCAAGGCCGACGACCCGTCAATCGTCTTCTCGCCCGCGCTCTGGGCGGACGAGACGAACGGGAACGACATCGCGACCGACGCGTGGTACCGCAACAGCGCGAACGACAGCAGCGCCGCGCAGGCGGCGGGCGCGCGCGAGCCGGGCCACATGGGCAAGGTGGACAACCACGGCGCGGACGGCGCGAACATCTCGTACACGGACGGCTCGGCGAAGTTCCAGAAGGGGAACATCGAGTACTGGATCTTCCAAGGCAACGGGATCAACGGCGCCCAGGCGAACCGGAGCGGCGCGACGCAGACGATCGACTGAGCCGGCGGGGGAGGGGCTCGGGGCGGCCGTTCCGGCGGCGCTCTCCCTATCCTCCCCGCCCATGGACACCCCGAGCTGGCTGACGGCCCAACTCCTCGTCTCGGTCCTGACGATCGTCGTGGTCGTGCACGTGCTCCTGATCGGGTGCGCGATGGCGGTCTACATGGAGCGCAAGGTCTCCGCGTACATCCAGGATCGCGTCGGCCCCAACCGCGTGGGGTTCGACTTCGGGCTCGCCGCGCTCGCGCCCCTCAAGGGGATGCTGGGGCTGGGGCAGTCGCTGGCGGACGGCCTCAAGTTCATCCTGAAGGAGGACTTCACGCCCGCGCGTGTGGACAAGGCGCTCTTCACGCTGGCGCCGATCATCGTCGTGACGCCGGCGCTCATGGGCTTCGTCGTGATCCCGTGGGGCGGGCGCGTCGAGGTGCCGGACTTCACGCTCCCGCTGGTCGGCTGGCACATCGAGGGCGGGATCGTGCACGTCGCGGGCGCGGCGGTGAACGTGGGCATCGTGTACCTGCTCGCGACGGCGGCGCTGGGCGTCTACGGCGTGGCGCTGGGCGGCTACGCCGGGAACAACAAGTTCTCGTTCCTGGGCGGCCTGCGGGCGACCGCGCAGATGATCTCGTACGAGGTGCCGCTGGGCCTGGCGCTGATGACGGCGCTGCTGGCGCTGGGGACGGTGCTCCCGGACGCGATCGTCCGCCAGCAGGCCTCGCAGGGGTGGCTGCTCATCAGCCAGCCGGTCGCGGCGCTGATCTTCTACATCGCGATCCTCGCGGAGGCGAACCGCGCGCCCTTCGACAACGCCGAGGCGGAGCAGGAGCTCGTCGGCGGGTACCACACCGAGTACAGCGCGATGCGCTTCGCGCTCTTTTTCCTCGCCGAGTACGCGCACCTCATCACCAGCAGCGCGTTCTTCGCGCTCCTGTTCCTGGGCGGGTACCACCTGCCCGGCGTCGGTCTGCTCTCGCCCGAGTCCGTGGGCGTCGGGGCGGTGCTCGCGAAGTTCGGGGTCTACGCCGGCAAGGTGACGCTGCTCGTCTTCCTCTCGATGCTCATCCGCTGGACGATCCCGCGTCTGCGCTACGACCAGATCATGATGGGCGGGTGGCAGCTCCTGATCCCGCTCGCGCTGGCGGACGTCGTGATGGTGTGCGTGATGATCTACTTCAATCTCACCGGGCTCGTGCCGATGCTGATCGCCAACGCGGCGCTGGCGGCGGCGGGGGTCGTCGCCGTCGGCTTCATGCCCGCCAACGCCGCGAACCGGCGCGTGCCTCTGTACGGGTCGCGCTTCTGCCCGATGCCGGGCGAGCCGGTGCGGACGCAGTCGAGCGAGCCCTTGGCGCACGAGGACCGGCCCGTGCAGGGGTCCATGCCCGCCTGAGTCAGTGCTTGCCGGCGATGGGGGCCATCTCCGCGCGGGCGAGGCCCGCGTCCTCGATGCGCAGCCCGGCCTGACGCGCGATCGTCGCGAGCTGCACGCGGTCGTCCAGCCCCAGCTTGCGGCCGATGGACTTGCGGTGGTCGTGCACGGTGTGGACGCTGCGGCGCAGCTCCCGGGCGATGTCGGACATGCTCTTGCCCTGGCTGATGAGCGCGAGCACCTGGAGCTCGCGCGGGGAGAGGGACGAGAGGGGCCCGAGGCTGATCGTGCGGCTGTCCACGTACGCCGGGCACTCGCGCCGGAGCCACGAGACGTCCCCCTCGACCGGCCTGCTCACGACCAGGACGGCGCGCTCGCGCGGGCCGTCCCGGCGCTGCACGTTGACCGCGGAGAGGCGGCTCACAATCTGTCGCCCGTGGAAGATGCTGCGGAGCACCCGCGTCTCGCCGGTGCGGAGGACGGCGGCGACGTACTCGACGCGCTCGGCGAAGGTCGCGGGGTCGTAGTACTCGCTCGCGCTCCGGCCGACGTAGATCGCGGCGGCGGCGCCCTCCCCGAGGAAGAGCCGCGCCGCCGAGTCGTTGGCGTACAGGATGACGCCCTCGGAGCTCACGATCTGGAGGCCGGTCATGGGGTCGTCGTGCAGCGCGTGCCACAACGCCTCGCCGCCGCCGTGCTCGTGGAGGACGGCCGAGATTTCTGGCGCGAGCACGCCCGCGTTCATTGACATGCCGGTGTCTCCGACACCCCCCGGTGCCCCATCCTACACGATCCCGCGGGTTCGTGCACGCACGGCCCGCGGGAGCTCCCCGCGTACGCTGCCGGAGGCTATGACCCCAGAGCAAGCCGCCGCGGCGGCCCAGACGTTCCGAGACGATTACGCGGCGGTGCGCGACCAGGTCTCGCGCGTGGTCGTCGGGCAGGCGGGCGTCATCGACGGCGTGCTGACGTGCCTGTTCGTGGGCGGGCACGTGCTGCTCGAGGGCGTGCCCGGGGTGGGGAAGACGCTGCTGGTGCGGACGCTGGCGCGGGCGGTCGACCTGCAGTTCTCCCGCATCCAGTTCACGCCGGACCTGATGCCCGCGGACATCACCGGCACGATGGTCGTGTCGGAGCTGGAGACGCAGCGCGGACGCGAGCGGCAGTTCGTCTTCCAGCGCGGCCCGGTCTTCGCCCAGGTGCTGCTGGCGGACGAGATCAACCGCGCGACGCCCAAGACGCAGTCGGCGCTGCTGGAGGCGATGCAGGAGCGCGGCGTGACGGTGGCGGGCGCGACGCACCGCCTGCCCGAGCCGTTCCTCGTGCTCGCGACGCAGAACCCGGTGGAGCAGGAGGGGACGTACCCCCTGCCCGAGGCGCAGCTGGACCGCTTCATGTTCAAGCTCCTCACGCCGGCGCCCGGCGCGGCGGACCTCGCCCTGATCCTGGACCGGACGACCGGCGCGGCGGAGGGCGAGGCGCGGCCGGCGCTGAGCGCCGAGGCGCTGCTGCGCCACCAGAGCCTCGTCCGGCGCGTCCCCGTCGCGCCGCACGTGCGCGACTACGCCGTGCGGCTGGCGATCGCGACGCAGCCGGCGGCGACGCTCGCCGACGCCGCCGGGCACTTCAGGAGCGCGCAGGTGGAGCGGTACGTGCGGCTCGGCGCATCGCCCCGCGGGGCGCAGTCCTTGGTGCTCGCGGCCAAGTGCCGGGCGCTGATGGAGGGGCGGTTCGCCGCGAGCACGGACGACGTGCGGTGGGCGGCGCTGCCCGCGCTGCGGCACCGTTTGATCATGAACTTCGAGAGCCACGCCGAGGGCGTGAACGCGGACAGCGTGATCGGCGCGCTCCTCGAAACGCTCCCGAGGGAGGCTGCGTGAGCGTGCGCCGGCGGAGCGCGGTGCTCGCGCTGCCGGCGGCGCTGTCGTTGGCCGCGGCGTGCTCGCGCCCCGACGGGGCGGCCGGGCGGCCGGTCGAGGCGGCGGTCGAGACCGTCGCGCCCGCCAACGGCGACGCTCCCGCGCCGATCGACGCCTCGCCCCGCATCGATGCCGTCGCCGGCGCGCCCGTGGTCGTGCCGGTGCCGAGGTCGGCGCTCGTGACGCCGATGCGCGTGCTTCTCGACGACGGCACGACGCTGCGGCACCGTTTATTCCTCGTGGGCGTCAACCCGCGCGAGCGGCTGGGGGGCGTGCGCGCGTGGCTGGGGCCGGGGCTGGAGTGGACGAGCGCGGAGGTCGCGGCGGAGGAGGCGGTCGCGGACGCGTCGCGCCGCGCGCTGATCGCGTGGATCGACCCGCCGCTCTCGCCCCGGGACGGGACGGTGTGGATCGGCGATACGCGCGTGACCGTCCGCTGGCTCGACGCCGGCGCGCGGGGCGTCGAGCCCGTGGCGCGAACGCTGGGCGTGCCGGTCACCGGCGAACTGCGGGAGTTGCTCGGGCGCGAGGCGTCGAGCCCGCTGACGCGCTGGCGCGCGCGTCTGATCCTCGACGGCCTGGACGCGGGGCCGACGACCGGAGGGTTCGACGATCCGCTGCTCGAGTCCCTCGCGCGCCAGGTGGAGAGCCGGTGGCGCGTCGCGCTCGCCGGGCTCGAGCGCGCGGACGCGGCGCTGGCGCGCGACGTGCGCGTGCGGCTGGGCGCGGTCGCGACGGTCGCCGACGGCGTCGCCGTCCCGGCGTGGAGCCCCGGCGACGCGAGCGCCGACGCGCTCCTCGAGACGCTGCTGACCCCGGGCGCGGACGGGCGGCGTCTCGCGCAGCTCGCCCGGGCGTGGCTGCGCGAGCAGCCCGCGGGGGCCGCGTGGGTCACGGACGACGCGGGGGTCCTCGCGGGGCCGGAAGGGACCGCGGCGCGCGTGCCGTGGGCGACCGTGGCGTACACGAATCTGTCACCCCGCGAGCAACTCGTCTGGTGGGCGACGCAGGGGAGCGTTCCGGTGATGGAGCGGGGGATCGAGCCCACGCCGGTGCAGGCGTTGCGGACACTCCGATTCGCCGCACCGGTGAACCCCGACCCCGGCGCGGCGCCTGGCTCGGTCGGGGCGTCGGTGGTGCGCATCGGTGTCGGGGAATGGTCGGTCGACGCCGCGGCGATCGCCGGGCCGTTGGCCGTCCGCCCGCCCGGGCTCGTGATGGGGCCGTTCGCCCCCGACCTCACGCTCGCGCACTGGCTCGCGGGGGCGACGCCGAACGCGGACGAGGCGTGGACGACGGCCGCGATGCTGTCGCGGGTTGACGGCGAGCGCGCCTGGGAGGTCTTCGCGGAGATGCGGACGGACGGTGAGGCCGCCGGTGAGGACGCGATCTTCGTGTACGCCGGTCCGCCGGGGAAGGACGGGTTCGCCGTGCGCGTTGCGCGCGACGGGAGAGGGACGCTCGTCGGCCTCGACCCGGCGGTGCGCGAAGAACTGGGGGACGCCGCGTCGGGCGTGACGGTCGCGCGGTTGCCGGACCGGTGGACGGCACGCGTGCGCCTGCCCGCCCGCGTGGTCGAGGGGGACGGCCTTCTGCGGATCGGCCTCGCGCGGATCGACCCCCGGGGCGTGCGGGCGTGCTGGCCACGCGCGGCGCCCCCGTGGCAGCCGGAGCCGGGCCGTGTCGTCATCGACACCAAGACCTGGGGGAGCACCGGCCGGGCGGTTGATCCGCCGGAGTGAGGCGGCCGGAAAGGTCGGGGTGGGATTCGAACCCACGAAGCTTGCGCAGCGGATTTGCAATCCGCTCCATTTGTCCACTCTGGCACCCGACCGTGCCGGCAATGATAGGAGGCGGCGATGATTTCGCAACCCCTCTCGAGCCTCCAACCCCGGCGCGGGGGCGAGCCGATGATTGTGCCATGACGTCCGTTTTTCCGCTCATCGCGTTGCTCGCGACCACCCCCCAGCCGGAGGCGCGGCCGCCCGCGCAGGCCGAGCCGCCGGGCGTCTTCGAGCGCGGCGGCGGGGAGCCGATCGAACCGACCCGGGCCGCGCCGGTGCGCGGGGCGGAGGCGACGCTGAACGTCCCGGACCTGCCCGACGCGCAGCGGGCGACGCTCCCCCCGGAGGGGACGTACATCGCGCGCGTGGCCGGGACGGTGCTGCGGCTGGAGTCGGGGGACTACGCGTTCCTGCCCGACCGACGCGAGGACGCGCCGCCCCCGATGCTGCTGCTGCCGTGCCAGCGCCTCGCGACGATCTCGTCGGGGCTCAATGCGCGCAACGCGTCGCGGTCGCGCGCGAGCATCGGCGGCCAGGCGCACGTGTACCGCGGCAGGCTGTTCCTGCTGCCGACCGTCTTCGCGTTCGGCGAGGAACAGGCCTCGGGCGCGGAAAAACCGGCGGAAACTCCGGCCGCACCGTCTCGGCCCGGGCCCGAGTCCGACGAAGCGAGGCGCATCATCGAGCAGCTGGAAGAGGCGTCGCCGCGCAGGCGCGTGCTCTCGCCGACGGAGAACGCCGCGGTGGACGCGGCGGAGGACAGGCCGCCGGACGCGAGCGCGATGCTGGCGGAGGGGACGATGATCGTGCGCGAGCGCGGCCGTCTGGTGCGGATGGCGAGCGACGCGGGGCACTTCGCGTTCGCGATCGACAACGACCACGACAGCCCGGCGCCCGCGCCGCTGCCGCTCGTGGCGGGCTCGATCCTGCAGCAGGTCGAGGAAGTCGCGGCGCAGCAGGGGCAGGAGATCGCGTTCGAGATGACCGGGCGCGTGCTCACGTACCGCGAGCGCAATTACCTGCTGCCGATCTTTTTTCAGGTGGCACGGCAGGACCAGGTAAAGCCGAATCAGTGAGTCGTGCCCGGCGCGTCGCGCGCGCGAAGAGCCGAGCGCGCGGCGACGGCCGCCGAGCCCGCTTCCGGGCGATCGTTTCCGGACGTCGCCGCCGTTATCGGCGCGCTCGCTCGTCGCGGCGTGCGGGGACGGCGTGCGCGGGCTTGACCGCGCCGTCAAACCGACCGATAGCACGGTGACCGGGAGCGCCGTTGTTGCGGCGTTCGCGGCATGCACGGGGGCACCGTGAAGAACGAACAGGCGAACCAGAGCGGGTGGCTGTCGAGTTGGCTCCTGCCGCGCGGAGAGCGGGTGGCGGCGCCGAGCGGCATCGCGATCGGCGGTCTTCTGCTGGGGGTGCTCTGCGCCGCCGGCGGGTGGTCGACGTACTCGCACTGGCAGGGCGAGCTGCGCCGGGAGCGCGAGCGGGCGCAGAGCGTGACGCGCACGCTTGCGGAGAGCGCGGGCGTCGTGCTCGCGGCGGGCGACGCGGGCGGCGTGCAGAAGCTGATCACGGACACGGCGCTCCTGCACGGCTTTGCCGGCGCGACGCTGCGCCTGCCGGACGGCGGCGTGATCGCCGACGCCGAGCCGGCGCGGGTGACCGTGCAGGGCGTGCCGCAGTCGTGGGCGGGGGCCTCGGACGGGGCGGGCGTGAAGGGCACCGAGGGCGGTCTCGTCGCGTTGACGGCGCCGGTGACGGTCGAGGGGCGCGGCGCCGCGACGCTCGAGGTGTCGTACGGGCCCAGGGCGCGGATCGCCTCGAGCGTCAAGGCCCAGGCCGGGTTCGGCGTCATCGCCGTGCTCGCGTTCGCGGGCGGGTGGGCGCACTACCGCTCGCTGCGGCGCTCCACGCGGGCGCTGTGCGCGGTGCAGGAGTCGCTGCGCTACGCGGCGGAGTTCGAGGCCGGGGAGCTGCCGATGTCCGGCCTGCGCCTCTCCGAGGAGCTGGGCGAGGAGGCGCGGGCGTGGAACCGGCTGCTGGACGAGCGTGAAGCGCTCCGCCGGCGGGACCAGCTCGAGCAGGCGGCCGAGCGGTTCACGGGCGGCGGGGGCGGGGGCGGGGACCACGCCGCGGCGTTCGACGCGCTGTGGTTCGGCCTGGTGGTGCTCGACGAGCAGGCGAACGTGCGGGCGCTCAACGGCGCCGCGGGCGTGCTGCTCAAGAAGCAGAAGGGCGAGCTGCTGAACAAGGACTTCCTGTCGGTGGTGACGGACAAGGCGCTGATCGAGGTGGTGCGGGGCGTCGCGAGCGGGGCCAGCCGCCAGCGGGCGAGCGTCGAGGTGCAGCCCGACGACGCGGCGGCGGGCGCGGACCGGACGATCCTGCGGTACACGGTGCGCCCGATGCGCCGCGAGGACGGCGTGGCGGCGCTGGTGGTGATCGAGGACATCACGCAGCAGAAGGTGGCGAACGAGTCGCGCGAGGCGTTCGTTGCGCAGGCGACGCACGAGCTCCGCACGCCCCTCACGACGATGCGGCTCTACATCGAGCAGCTCGTGGAGGAGGGCGACGAGGACCCGGCGGTGAAGGCCCGGTGCATCAACGTGCTCAACAGCGAGACGCGTCGGCTGGAGCGCATCGTGGGCGACATGCTGAGCGTGGCGGAGATGGAGGCGGGCACGTTCCAGCTGCGGGTGGACGACGTGCGCTTCGACAACCTGATGCGGCAGCTGGAGGAGGACTTCCGGGCGCAGGCGGCGGACAAGGACCTCACGCTGACGTTCGAGCTGCCGCCCAAGTGGCCGGTTATGCACGGCGACCGGGACAAGATCGCGATGGCGCTGCACAACCTGATCGGCAACGCGGTCAAGTACACGCCCCAGGGCGGGTGCGTGACGGTGCGCGCGGCGGAGTCGGGCAGCTCGATGACCGTGGACGTGATCGACAACGGCATCGGGATCAAGGAGGAGGAGCGGGAGCTGGTCTTCGAGAAGTTCTACCGCAGCAAGGACGCCCGGATCGCGGCGATCGGCGGCACGGGGATCGGGCTGGCGCTGGCCCGCCAGGTGGTGCGCATGCACGGCGGGGACATCACGCTCAAGAGCGAGCTGGACAAGGGGAGCACGTTCACGCTCTCGGTGCCCACGCGGGCCCAGCAGCAGCGGGCCGCGGCGTAACGGAGGGGACGGATGGAGATCCAGGAGCAACGGCACGGCGCGGTGACGGTGGTGCGTCCCGACGGCCCGCTCACGCAGGGCGACGCGGTGATCTTCCGCCAGCGCCTCGCGGACGTGATGCAGCGCTCGCTGGGGCGTTTCGTTGTCGACGCGACGGCGATCGCGTACGTCGACAGCGCCGGGCTCGAGGTGCTGGTGCAGGCGAGCGAGGAGCTCGCGGCGGGCGGGCGTGTGCTGCGGCTGTGCGGCGCGACGGAGACGCTCCGCGAGGTGCTGGAGCTGACCGGGGTCGCGCACCAGTTCGAGCACTACAGCGACGCCAACAGCGCGGTGAGGAGCTTCCTGTGAGCAAGACGGCGGGCCATGCCGACACGCCGGATAAGGAGCCGGCGAAGGTGCGCGCGCTGTCGAACCTCCCGCCGGCGCCCGCGCAGGCGGGCCGGCCGGGGGAGCAGCCCAAGCGGCTGCGCGTGGGCGACGTGCTTGTGGCCGACGGCGTGCTGACGCGCGAGCAGCTGGAGCGCGCCCTCGCGGAGCAGAAGGGCGCGGGCCGGATGATCGGCGAGGTGCTGGTGGGCCAGGGCGTTATCAGCCCGGGCGCGCTGGTGCGGGCGCTCTCGAAGGTGATGGGGGTGCCGGGGTGCGTGCTGCGGCACGGCCTGATCGACCCGGCGCTGGTCAAGGACATCGGCGCCGAGGAGTGCGAGCGGCTCAAGGCGATCCCGATGTTCAAGGTCGGCGACACGCTGACCGTCGCGATGGCCGAGCCGCAGAGCCTGCCGGCGATCGACCGCCTGCGGCAGCTGACGGGCCTCAAGCTGCGCCCCGTGCTGGCGCTCGAGGCGAACGTGATGGAGTACGTCGCCCGGTACGCGCGCGGCGACGTGGACATCGACGCGTTCCTCACGAGCCTCACCGAGCAGGACGTCGAGGTCGTCGAGCGCGAGCAGATCGACGAGGGGCCGCAGACCGACCTCGACAAGCTGATCGAGGGAAACCCGATCGTCAACCTCGTCAACGTCGCGCTGCTGACGGCGGTGAAGGACAAGGCCAGCGACATCCACATCGAGCCGGAGAAGAAGGGGACGCGGATCCGCTACCGCGTGGACGGCGTCCTGCGGAACCTCATGAAGCCCCCGATAGGCATGCACGCGGCGATCGTCTCGCGCGTGAAGGTCATCGGGCGGATGGACATCGCGGAGAAGCGCCTGCCGCAGGAGGGGCGCGTCCGCATCGTGGCCGAGGGGCGTGAGATCGACCTGCGCGTGAGCAGCATGCCCACGCTGCTGGGGGAGAAGATCGTCGTTCGCGTGCTCGACAAGGCGAACCTGCGGGTGCGGCTGGAGGACCTGGGCTTCCGCGAGAAGCCCCTCGCGGTCTTCAAGCGCTTCCTCAAGCAGAGCCACGGGATGGCGCTCGTGACGGGCCCCACGGGGAGCGGCAAGACGACGACGCTCTACTCGGCGCTGGACCTGCTGCGCAGCCCCGAGGTGAACATCCTGACCGTCGAGGACCCGGTCGAGTACCAGCTCGACATGGTGAACCAGATCCAGGTGAACGAGGGCGTCGGGATGTCGTTCGCCCGCGCGCTGCGCAGCATCCTGCGCCAGGACCCGGACATCATCATGGTGGGCGAGATCCGCGACGAGCAGACGGCGCGCGTGGCCGTGCAGGCGGCGCTCACGGGCCACCTGGTGCTCGCGACGCTGCACACCAACGACGCGCCGGGCGCGGTCGCGCGCCTGGTGGACATGGGCATCGAGCCGTACCTGCTCAGCGGCGCGCTCAACGGGGCCGTGGCGCAGCGCCTGGCGCGGACGATCTGCCCCCAGTGCGCCACCAAGTACTTCCCCGGCGAGGCCGTGCTGCGCGACGCGGGCCTCGAGGACCACGCCGGCAAGGCCTTCCGCAAGGGCGGCGGCTGCCAGCGCTGCCACGACAGCGGGTTCCTCGGGCGCCTGGGCGTGTACGAGGTCTTCGAGGTGACGCCGGAGATCCGCCGGATGGTGCACCACGCGCGCCCGACGCACGAGCTGCGCGCCAAGATGAAGGAGGGCGGCCTGCTCACGCTCCGCGAGGAGGGCGTGCTGATGGCCGTCGAGGGACGCACGAGCCTCGAGGAGGTCCTGCGCGTCACGCAGAACGACGACGAGAGCGACGAGGTCGCCAAGACGATCGCGGCGGGCGCCCCGCGGAAGGAGGCCGCGTGAAGATCGGCTACCGCGGCTACGACCGGACGGGCAAGTCCGCGCGCGGGATCGTGGACGCGCCCGACGCGCGCACCGCGACGGAGAACCTGCGCAGGCAGGGCATTTTCGTCCTCGAGCTCTCGAGCGCCGACGGCGGCGGGGGCGCGGAGCCCGCGGCCGCCCGCACGAGCAAGTTCTCACTCGGCGCGTCCTCGCGCTCGGAGCGCGTGTGCCTGTTCTTCCGCCAGCTCTCGATGCTGGTGCGCACCGGCACCCCCGTCGCGGAGGCGCTTGCGTCCCTGCAGCGGCAGGCGACGAACGAGGAGTGGAGCAAGGTCCTGACGCAGGTGCGGATGAGCGTCGAGGAGGGCAAGAGCCTCGCCGACGCGATGGGCCCGCACCCGGCGTACTTCGACGCCGTCGCGCGCAGCCTCGTGGCGGCGGGCGAGGGCGGCGGGCGGCTGGACGAGATGCTCGACCGCCTGTGCGCGCTCACGCGCCAGCAGGTCAAGCTGCGCAAGACGGTGACGCACGCGATGATCTACCCGTCGCTGCTGCTGTGCGTGTCGCTGGTGGTGCTGTGCGCGATGGTGGGCTTCGTGCTGCCCCGCTTCGAGGGGCTCTTCCAGTCGTTGGGCTCGGGCCTGCCGCCGATGACGAAGGTGCTGATGATGGTCAGCCACTTCCTGCGCAACAACTGGATGTTCATCGCGCCGTCGGTGCTGTGCGCGCTCGGCGGCGTGGTGTGGTGGGTGCGGACGCCGCGCGGGCAGCGGGCGATCGACGTGACGCTCGTGAGGGCGCCCAAGCTCGGGCTGCTCACCAAGAGCTACGCCGCGGCGCGCATCGCGCGGGTGCTCGGGACGCTGCTGGACGGCAAGGTGCCGCTGCTCGAGGCGCTGGTGCTGGCCAAGCACAGCGTGGGGAACTCGCTGTACGTCGAGCTGATGAACAAGGCGGAGGACGCGGTGATCCGGGGCGACACGCTCAGCAGCGCGCTCTGCGACCCCAACCTCGTGTCCCCCTCGGTGATCGAGGCGGTGCGGAGCGGCGAGCGCGCGGGCCAGCTCGCGCCGGTGCTGATCAGCGTGGCGGACTTCATGGAAGAGGACACGGAGAGCGCGGTCAAGACCGTGACGGGCCTGCTGGAGCCCGCGATCCTGCTGCTCCTGGGCGTGGTCGTGGGCACCATGGCGATCTCGATGCTGCTGCCGCTCTTCGACCTGACGGCGTCGGGCCCCAACGGGGCGGGAGGGGGCGCGTGAACAAGAAGCTGGAGCTGCCGCGGGGCGTCGGCCCCATCGGTCTGGAGATCACGCACCGGTGGGTGACGGCGGCGCAGCTGCGCGGCGCCGGGCGCGGTTCCGCCGCGCGGCTGCTGGGGGTCCTGCGCTGGAGCCGGCCGACGCCGGGCGCCGCGCTGCACGCCGAGGAGGCGGAGCGGATCGCCGGCGCGCTCGACCGGGCGGGCTTCGCGGGCGAGAGCGTGGTGGTCAACGCGCCCGAGGACGCCCTCCTGAGCGCGGTGCTGGAGCTGCCGCCCCGCTCGAGCAAGGCGCCCATCGAGCGCCTGGCGATGAACGAGATGGCGCGCCTGCACCGGCGCGAGACGGGCACCTTCGGCATGGCGATGTGGGACCTGCCCGCGTCGGACCGCGGCCGCGCCGGGACCACGGCGATGGCGGTGGCGCTCCCCGACGGCGCGTGCGAGGGGACCCTGAGCGCGCTCGAGGGGGCCGGGCTGCGGGCGGTCGCGGTCGAGCCGCGGGCCTGCGCCGTCGGACGCGCGTGCGGCGCGTTCGCGCGCGGGATGCAGGGGCTGGTGGGCGTGCTCGACCTGGGGTGGACGCACACGCTGCTCATGCTCCTCCACGTCGCCGGCGACGAGAGCGTGGTGGTGTACGAGCGGCGGATCGACGAGGGGGCCTACAGCGGCGTCGTCCAGCACCTGCGCGAGCGGCTGGGCCTCGACGAGTCGGCGGCGGAGGCGGCGCTGCGCACGTGCTCCGAGGACGGCGGGCGGATCAACCCCAAGATCACGGAGCTGCTGCGCACGGTGCGGCGGTACCAGTCGGACTTCTTCGACGCGCTGCTGCCGGAGGTGCACCGGTCGTTCAGCTACGCGGTGCAGCGCTACCCCGCCGCGTCGCTCTGCGGCGTCTGCCTCACGGGCGAGGGCGCGGCGGTGCGCGGGCTGCGGTCGCGGGTCGCGTCGGCGCTGAGCGTGGACGCGTGGCGCGTCTGCGCACGGGACGTCGCGGCGGTGCACGAGCGGAGCGCGCTGGGCGGCGACGCGGCGAGCGTCGGCGCGATCGGGCTCGCGGCGTACGAGCCGGGGGCCGCGTCCCCGGGCACGGAAGGAGCGAAGGAATGAGCCGGGCGCCCGTCGTCAATCTGCTCCCCGCGCCGCGGGCCGCGGCGCTCCGCCGCCGCGCGATGGTGCGGTGGTGGCTCGTCGGCCTGGGGGTCTACGCCCTCGCGGCGGCGGGCCTTGGCGTCGGCGCGAAGGTGAGCCTCGCCGCGGACGACGGCGTGCACGAGGAGCTGTCGCGCAGCGACGCGGAGCTGAAGTCGCGCACGGCCGAGGAGGAGTCGCTGCGCAAGCAGCTCGACGCGGTGCGCCGCAGGCACGACGCGGCCATGTCCGTCGGCCACCACCCGGACTGGAGCGGGCTGCTGGCGCTGCTGGCGCGTTCGCGCGGCGAGGGCATCGTGCTCGACGGCGTGACGATGTCGCTCGAGACGCGGGCGCCGGCCCCGACGCCGGGCGCCGCCAAGCCCCCCGCGGCCCCGCGCGCCAGGGTGTTCAAGGTCCACGTCCGCGGCGCGGCGCTGCACGTCCGCAGCGCCAACGAGTTCGTGCTGGCGCTCGAGGACTCGGGCCTGTTCGACTCGGTGCGGCTCGCGGAGACGGTGTCGGACGCCGCCGGCTCGCGCACGCGGTTCGAGGTCGTCGCCGAGCTGATCGAGCGGCGGGAGGGGTCGCGATGAAGAAGGACTTCTACGGCGCGATCGCGAGGGCGGCCGGCAACGACTGGGCGGTGCACGCCGGCGGCGCCATCGTGGCGCTCGCGGTCGCCGGGATCCTCTACTCCACCGTGCTCGGCCCCGCGCGGCGCGAGCGGGAGAGCGTGAAGCAGGACCGGGCAAGCCTCGAGCAGCGCCGGTCGGAGATCAACCTCCTCGAGAACAAGCTGCTGCAGGCGCGGGCCGAGCTGCGCCGCAAGAACGAGGACCTGAGCAGGAGCGTCGCGCTCAAGAACATGTCGCAGCTCAACCGCCGCATCAGCGAGCTGACCGCCGCGGCGGAGGAGTCGGGCCTCACCGTGCTCGGCGTCGAGCCCGGCGAGCCGCTCCGCGAGGCGCGTGATTACGCCGTGGTGCCGATCACCGTGCGCGGCGCCGCGGTGTTCCCGGACTTCGCGGCCTTCCTGACCAAGGTGCACGACGTCTACCGCGACACGGCGGTGGCGGGGTTCGACCTCGCGTCGAACCAGACGGTCGCCGCGAGCGAGCCGGTGTACGAACTCAAGCTGCACTGGTTCACGCTCGCGGACGGCGCGGCGCCCGCGGCCGGTAGCGACGGCGCGGGCGGCGCCGGTTCCAAGGCCGCCGCCTCCGCCGCGGGGCGGTAAATCACCGCGCACGGCTTGACGCGCCGCGCGTCGTATGCGACGGTCGGGTTGTGGAACTCACTCTCAAGCGCAAGCTGTTGTCCGCCGGCGCCGGCCTCTGCCTGACCGGGTTCGTCGTCGACCGCGTGTTCCTCTCGAGCCCTCCCGCCGCGGCGAGCGCCGCGGAGGCCGACGGCTTCGCCGTCCAGAGCACGGCCGCGGGGCCCTCCCCGGACGCGCGGCGCTCCGCGCAGAGCGCGGCCTCGCCCGCGGACACGATCGTGGCCCGCCTCGAGCGGGCGCGCGGCGACGCGGCGGGGCCGGTGGACGACGCGTTCCAGCCCCCCACGGCGTGGTTCGAGCCCTCGAAACCCGGCGAAGCGGCTCCGCGGGCGCGCGTGCAGGAGGCCCCGACGGACCTGCGGCTGACCACCGTCATGACCGGCGTCCGGCCCGCCGCGGTGATCAACGGCGTCACGATCCCCGTCGGCCAGGTGCGCGAGGTCCGCGCGGGCGCCTCGACGGTGCGGGTGCGGCTGCTCGAACTGCGGGAGCCCACGCGCACCGAGCCCGGCTCGGCGATGGTGCTGATCGACGAGTCGCGCCAGACCGAGCTCGCGATCGCCCACGAGCCCGCCGGCGGCTGAACGGCGTGATTATCGCCCCCTCCGGCCGGGGCGGATCGAATGAAATCGACAACGCCGCAAAGTCGCCCCCGCCCCGGGCCGATTGCTTCTTTTACGGGGGCAATGGACGCCCCCTCGGAGAGTCCCGTCGCACAGGAGCAGTCAATGACCAGCCGTGGAATCGTCCGTCGTGGCTTCAGCCTCATCGAGCTTGTGATCGTGATCGTGATCATCGGCATCATCGCCGCGATCGCCATCCCGCGCATGAGCCGCGGCGCCGAGGGCGCTTCGGACAGCGCGCTCGTCGCGAACCTCGCCGTGCTCCGCAACGCGATCGACCTGTACACGACCGAGCACGAGGGCCTCAGGCCGACGGCCGCCTCCATCGAGACCCAGCTGCTCACCTACAGCAAGCTCGACGGCACGACGCAGGCGACGAAGGACACGAGCTTCATCTACGGCCCGTACCTCCGCGCGATCCCGCCGATGCCGATCACCGGCAACCGGCGCGGCGCCACCGGCATCGCCGCCGCCGACGCGGTGGGCGTGGGCTGGCTGTACAACGAGACCACCGGCGCCATCACCTCGAACACCGGCGTCAAGACCGACGCCAAGGGCGTGCTGTACACCTCGTACTAAGCACGCCGGCGCGGAGAGCCAAACCCTCCCCGTGCGGGGATGAGGAGGCGGACGTGCGACACCACCCCCTACGCCCGCGTGCACTCGGGAGACCGACGCCGCGGGCGTCTCCGCGCGCGTTCTCCCTCATGGAGGCGGTCCTGGTCATGGCGATGGTCGGCACGATCGCCGCGGTGGCGGTGCCCCGCTACGCGACGAGCGTGCAGCGCTACCGCGCGGAGGGCGCCGCCCGCCGGATCTCGGCGGAAATGACGGACGCGGCGATGCGCGCCCGGACGCTGGGCGTGCAGCAGGCGCTGCACTTCAAACGGGCGGACGCGTACGTCGTCTCGCTCAACACCGCGCACGCGACCGCGCTGCGGACCATCGACCTCAGCGGCGAGCCGTACCGCGTGTCCGTCGCGGCGTCGCGGTTCGGCGCCGACCACGTGCTCATCTTCGACGCCGGCGGCGCCCCGGACTCGGCCGGCGCGGTCGTGGTGCAGTCCGGGACCGAGCGCTGGTCGGTCCAGATCGACGCCGAGGGCGTCATCACGACGCTCCCCCACCAGGGCGCGCTCGGGATGCCGGCGCCGGGAGCGCTCGACTGATGCACGCCCGACGCCCGGCATTCACGCTCATCGAAACGGTGCTGACGCTGAGCGTGGTCGCCGTCATCATGCTCTCGCTCACCTCGCTCATGATGTACATGGGCAGGGCGATCCCCGCGGGCGACGACCCGGACGCGCTCGCTGCCAAGGCCGTCGCGGAGGCGGAACTGGCCGCGGCCGAGTTCGGCGAGGCGACGCTGGTCACCGGCGCCGACCCGACCACCATCTCCTTCGAGATCCCGGACAACACCGGCGACAGCATCGCCGAGAGCGTGTACGTCAAGTACAACGCCGGCGACCGGACGCTGCTCAAGTCGATCAACGGGGGACCGTACGTGGTGATCATGCGCGACGTCGTCGACTTCGCGCCCAGGCTCCTCGTGGACGAGCGCAGCGTCGCGACCGCCGGCGCCGACGTGCAGGACCCGACGACCTATCTCGTCTGCGCCTACACGGGGCCCGGCGCGATGTCCAACGAGGTGACCTCGAGCAAGAAGGTGGCGCTGCTCATCACGCCCTCGCTCCCGAGCGACGCGACGCAGTGGAAGATGACGCGTCTGCGCATCAAGCTCGCCAAGCGCAGCCTGGCCGGGCTGAGCCTCGCCTTCGCGCTCCACCCGTACACCGAGGGCGCCAACCCCGACGCGTCAGCCGCGCTCACGAGCGCCACGCGGTCCCTCGTCGAGCTCGTCAGCATCAACACGCAGACGTGGACGTACGTGGACTTCCCGGCCGCGACGTGGCGGTCGGCCGGCGACCCGCTCTGGTGCGTCATCAGCACGTCGGCGCTGACGGTGGCGGACGTTCCGTACGACAACAACGTCGCGCACACCACCAAGTCGGCCTCGGCGGCCGCCTCGACGTGGAGCGTGAACAACGACGGGGGATGTCTTTTCGAGGCGTACGGCGTCATCCGCCGCCCGTCGGAGGACGCCGTCACGGAGCAGCGCGGGCTGAGCATCACGCTGGAGATCACGACCTCCGCCGCGGGGCGGATCGTGGCGACCGCGCCGCTCCGGGCCGAGCCGGTCCTCGCCCCCTCCGTCGATCCGAGCGTCGTCGCCCGCCTGGAGGACCGCTGATGCGCCCACGCCCGCGAGGATTCTCGCTGATCGAGGCGGTGCTCGCCTCGGCGATCGTCGCGGTGCTCGCGTCGGCGGCGCTCACCGCGGCCGGGAAGGCCGCGTCGTCCCGGCGCACGGCGAACGACGGCGCGCTGGGCTCGCAGCTCGCGCACGACCTGGCCCGGTGGATCGCCACCCTGCCGTACGAGGACACCAACGGCGTGCCGACGTTCGGCGTCGATCCGGACGACCTGGCGATGGGCGACGACGTCGACGACTTCGACGGCATCGGCCAGAGCCCGCCGGTGGACGACACGGGCGAGGCCCTGGCCTCGGCCGAATGGTCGCGGACGGTGACCGTGTCGTACGTCAACCCCGGGAACCCCACGCTGACGGTCGGGTACGACACCGGGCTGAAGCGGATCGACGTGATCGTGAAGCGCGGCGGCACCGTCCGGGGCAAGGCCTCGGTGCTGCGCTCGCGGGCATGGGATTCCTTCACCGGGAGGGGCGCGCCATGACCCCGGCCCGCTCCCTCCGCGCCCGCGCGGGCACCGTCTACGTCTTCGTGCTCGCGTCGATGACGCTCATCCTGGCGTCGGCGCTGCTGGCCATCGACCTTGGCCGGCGGCGGCTCGAGACGCTGCGCTTCCAGCGCGACGCCCAGCGCGCCCGCTCGCAGACGCAGTCGCTCTTCGAGCAGACGCTGCACTACATGAACGACGACCCCGACGGCTCCTCGTGGCGCTCCGGCAACACCGGCCGGTACAACAGCATCAGCCTCCTGGGCGAGCCCGGCGTCTCCCAGACGGTGACGCTCACGGACCCCGGCGACGGCGCGCTCAAGGGCGTGACCACGGACAACGCGCGCCTCGTCGTCTCGACGACGGCCGGCGACGCGTACTACGCCATGTCGGCCGACCTGGCCGTGTCGTCGCGGGCGATGAACTGCCTCGACTACGGCCTCGTCGTCGCGGGCACCCGGAGCGGCTCGAGCCCCGTTGACTACCACGGCGGGACGCCGAGCATCGTCAGCAACCCCGCGTCGCTGGCGGTGATCTCGCGCACCGGCGGCTTCGGCGCCGGGACGCACACGTACAACCACGCCAACGGGCTCGCGGGCAACGCCGGCCTCGCGGCGCCCATCCCGGCGGGGGCGGTCGAGGTCCCCGACGGCACGATCATCGACTGGTACACGGCCAACGGCCGGACGATCACGCTGGCGTCGCTGGGCGGGAAGATCGACAAGTGCCTCTTCTCGCCGTCCACCTCGCCCTCGGGCGCGGCGAACGCGCGGGGCATTTATGTCGTCGACTGCGCCGGGTCGGACGTCACCATCAGCGAGACGCGCGTCTACGGCACCCTCGTCCTCAAGAACGCGGGCTCGGGCAGCAAGTTCGACAAGCAGAACTACCTGCACTCCCCCGACCCGACGCTGCCGGCGCTGATCGTGCAGGGGTCGTTCACCTTCGACATGGACCCTGGCGACCTCACGGAGGGCGGAACGACGCGGAACTACAACCCCGCCGGCGCGCCCTTCCTGGGCGCGACCGACTCCGACACGGCCGATCGCTATCCGTGCATGATCCGCGGGGTTGTGTTCATCACCGGCAACGTGACCATGAAGAAGACGTCGTCGATCCGGGGGTGCATGATCGTCGGGGGGAACCTGACGAACTCGGCGACGGCGTTCCTGGTCTCCAAGCGAGCGCCGGAGGAACTCATCCCCGGCTTCACCGTGCCGAGCGGCCTGACGCTCGTGCCCAACAGCGTCAAGAGACAGTTCAACTAAGTGTCGGCGCGGGACGCGCCCGCGGGACGTGCGGCGTCCAACGAAGGAGCCCCGATTACGCCGCCGCGGCGGCGGGGGCCGGGGCGGCCGCGCTCGCCGAGCCCGCGTGGTGCTGTACCAGCGCGTCGTACTCGGTGAGGTCGAGCCGGAGCATGACCGCGGCGATCTCCGGATCGAGCTGCGTCCCCGCGCTCTTGGCGATCTCGGCCAGCACCTGCTCGCGCGAGAGGCGCTTGCGGTAGCTGCGGTCGCTGCTCATGGCGTCGAAGGTGTCGGCGACGGCGATCACGCGGGCGAAGTACGGGATGTCGTCGCCGGCGAGGCCGTGCGGGTAGCCGCGGCCGTCGAAGCGTTCGTGGTGGTGGAGGACGCCCGGGAGGACGTCCGAGAGCATCGTGACCGACCTGAGGATCGTGTGCCCGATCTCGGGGTGCCGCTTGATGAAGGCGAACTCCTCGTCCGTCAGGCGGGCGGGCTTGGTGAGCACGGCCTCCGGCACGCCGATCTTGCCCACGTCGTGCACGAGGCCCGCGATGCGGATGCGCTCGCACCGCTGCGGGGTCAGGCCGGCGGCCTGCGCGAGGCGGTGGGAGAGGTGGGCCACGCGCTCCGAATGGCCGCGCGTGTACGCGTCCTTGGCGTCGATCGAGGCCGTGAGGGCCTTGAGCGTGCCCATGAAGAGCTCGTGCTGCTCGTCGTACAGGGCGACGTTCTCGATGAACGTGCCCAGGAAGCCAGCGCACGCCTCGATGAGCTGCGTGTCGTAGCTGCTCACCATCGGGTCCGCGCCGTGCTTGTTGCCGGCGCTCAGCAGGCCCACGGGCCGGCCCTTGCAGACCAGCGACTGCGTCACGATCTGCGGCGACTGGCGCGATGTGACGCCGGGGACGTTCTGGCGGATCTGGGCGTTGGTCCCCAGCCCGTGCGTGAAGGGGCCCACGTGCCTGCGGAAGAGGGCCTCGTCGACGGGCATGTCGCCGTGCCAGACCATCAGGTTGCGCAGGCTCGGCGTCGTGTGCTCGTTCTGCTCGAAGCAGACGTTGACCCAGCCGAAGCCGAGCGTGAGGCCCGCGCGGGCGCAGAGCGCGGTCATGAACTCGCGCGGCGCCGCGGCGGCCCGCATCGAGCGGCCGAGCGTGAAGAGCAGGTCGATCGTCTCGAAGGCGCCTGTGAGCTGCGAGGTGAAGCCCTGGGCGTCGTGGCCGGCGCGCTCGACCTGGATGACGTCGTCGAGCATCGCGCTCAGCATCGAGGTGGTGAGCGAGAGCGTCGCGGCGTCGTGGCGCACGAGCCCCGCGCAGAGGGCGGCCCGGACGCCGGCGTTCAGCCGCGCCTCGGCCGCGGCGCGGTCGAGCGCCGGGCTTTCTTCCTTGCCGGGCAGGAGGACGCAGAGCGTGCCGCGCGGGCCGATCTCGTCCGAGTGCGAGGCGACGAAGACGTGCAGACCCCCGTCGATCGCGACGAGGCGCGAGCCGAGCGCGCCGTCCGTCGCGATCGCCGTGAGCGCGGACCCCAGCGAGGGGGCCTTGAGCACGCCGCCCCAGACGGCGCTGGGGCCGCGCGCCGCCGCGACGGAGCCTTCGGGGCCGATCACGCACGCGGGCAGGCCCATCCCCGAGGCGCGTTCGAGCATGGTTGTGAGGACGTTGCAATCCATGGGTGGTCCTTCAGGCGGCCTGGCGCAGCGGTTCCTGCAGCATCGCGCGGACGCGATCGAGCAGCTCGCTCGCCGAGAACGGCTTGGCCATCATCTGGCGGATGTTCGTCTGCGCGACCTGGTTCTGGTCGGCGATGTAGCCGCGCGCGGTGAGCATGATGACGGGCGTTGACGACGTCGGCCCGAACGCCTTGAGGGCCAGCGCCATCTCCAGGCCGCTCATCACCGGCATCTGCAGGTCGGTGACGATGAGCGATGGAACGACCGGCGTGGGCGTCGGCGGCTTCATCCCCGGCTTGAGCGCCGCGTGGTCGCACGCGCACAACCCCTCGAAGCCGCTGCGGGCCTCGACGACGGTGTAGCCCGCGCGCCGGAGTTTGTCGGCGACGATCGAGCGGATCGCCGTCTCGTCGTCGCAGACGAGGATGGTGTTCGCGGATGAAGCGGTTGGGTTCATAGGCGATCCGTTCTATCGGCCGCCCCGAACGCGCTTTGCACCCGACACGGGCGAGCGGGGCTTATCGGGCGTCGTCCGTGCGGGCGGAACACGCAACGCTCCACAGATTGGCCGCCTCCCCAACGGCCCACGCCGCGAGCAGCCCGAGCACCCACCACGCCGCGACATCCAGCGCTTCGAGCAGACGCTGCACGAACGCCGCGGCGTTCCCCTTCCACACCGACTTCAGTGCCCCGATCAAGGGGTGCGGCCTGAGCATCGCGCGAGCACCCTTGGTGGAAAGGAACGCGGCGCCGGCGCGGCCCTTCCTCGCGGCGGCGACGAGGAGCGTCTCCGCCCGCGCGGCGTCGTCGGGCCCGGCTCTGACCGCGCGTTTCGCGACCGCGGCGCCGCCCGCGCCGGTCGTGAGCAGCGCAAAGCCGGCGTCGGGGGAGCGCTCCGCGAAGCGCGCGAGCGAGGCGAGGTCGTCGGCGCTCTCGGCGTGGCTCATAATCCGGGCCGCGCCCGCGGGGGACGCGCTGCTGGCGAGCGACCGCGCGTCGGACGCGACGGCCTTCAGCGCGGCGCCGTCGCCCTTCCTCGCGAGCGTCACGACGTCGCCGCTCAGCCCTTTCGTGAGCGCACCGGCACGCTTCGCCGCCTTCAGGAGCGCCGGGAACCAGTCCAACTCGGGCGCGAGGGTCGTCGCGAGCCCCGCGGCGGAGAGGGCGAGCGTCACTTCGTCGGCGTCGCCGTCGAGCGCGAGCTTCGAGCCCTCGATGAGCAGGTCGCGCACGTCGCCGAGCACGAGCATGTCAGCGCCGATGGCGCCGACGAGGGACGCGAGCGAGTCGCCGCGTCCCGTCAGCGCGCCGAGGCCGGCGTCCTTCGCGACGCGGAGCCAGCTCTCCTGCGCGTCGCGCGTCTTTTCGACCTCGTCCGCGAGGTCGCTCCCGGCCCCCGCGCGCAGCCCCGCCTCGCCGACGACGAGCGCCTCGCCGAACCGCCCCTGCCCGCGCAGCGAGCGGACCTCGTTCGTGAAGTCAAAGCCGGGGAGCGCGGCCAGCGTGAGCCGCGCGACGCGCGCTTCATGATCGACCGCCACGGCCCACAGCAGGAAGACGGCGACGGAGAGCCGCAGCAGGCCAAAGCAGATGCGGCGTGCTTTCCTCACAGCGCACCCCCCGCGGGCTCGTCGAAGACGACGACCACCCCGTAGTCGTCCCCGAGGATCGCACGCGCCAGGGCCGCGACCTGCTCTTTCGTCGTCCGCTCCACCATCTCGCGGTCCGCGGGCTTGAGCACGAGGGCCCGGGCCGCCTCCGCGGCGTCCTTGCGCGCGATCCCGAGGTAATACTCGCCCGCGCGCGAGCGCAGGCGCATCCACCCCGCCTGCACGTCCGCCTTCTCCTGCTCGCCGAAAACCTCCGTCGCCACGCGCGTCGGCCGCGGCACGCGGACCAGGCACGCCCCGGCCGCCCCGCCCGCGCCGGGCAGCGCGCTGATGCTCACGCGCGTCGCGTCGAGGCCCGAGAGGTCCGTGCCGTAGCTGAGGCGCACGGGCACGACGATGGAGGCGACGACGTCGCCCCGCCAGCTCTCCTGGCCGCGTTTGACCTCGATGAAGGTGTCGAACTCCACCGTCACCAGCTTGAGGGCCTTCATCGCCCGGGCCACCGTGACCGCGCGGGTCTGGCCGTTCATGGGATCGACGAGCGGCAGCACCTCCTCGCGCAGCCTCGCCGCGGCGCGCTCCTGCGTCACCACCGCCCACGCCGCCGCGAGCGCGCCGACGCCCAGCGCCAAGAACACGATCCCGCTCCGCCGGCCCGGTCTTCCGCTCGCCACGCGACACCTCTCGTACGCTCACCCGTGACCGATTCCGCGCCCGTCACGACCGTCCGCCTGCGAGCCATCTTCGGCCGCCCGCTCGCCGACGAGCGCGTGCGCGAAACCGTGCTCGCCGCGGCGGCGTCGCTCGCGGAGCGCGAAGGGGTCCCGATCATCGGCATTTCGGCCTCGGATTCAGCGGTGGAGACGACGCTCGCGTGCGACCGGATCGCGGCGCTGGGGTTCGCGGTCGAGCTCCGCCGCGCCACCAACGCGTGGTACGAGGGCAAGTACGAGTCGGGCCCGCTCTGGGCCGAGGCGTCGGAGGGATAGCGGTGGAGACGCCGAACAGGCCGCTGCGCCTGCTGCTGGTCCTGCCCAACTGGGTCGGCGACGTCGTGATGGCCACGCCCGCGTTGCGCCGGGTCCGGCGAGCGCTGCCGGGCTCGCTCATCGGCGCGCTCTGCAGGCCGGGGATCGACCAACTGCTCTCCGGCACATCGTTCATCGACCAGTTCCACCCCGAGCGGGCGAGCGGCGTCATGGGCCCCAAGCGTTCCGCCGCCGGCGTGCGGCACGCGCGGTACGACACGGCGCTGCTCTTCACCAACTCGTTCTCGAGCGCCTTGGCGGTGCGCATGGCGGGCATCCCCCGGCGCATCGGCTACGACCGCGACGGGCGCGGGCTGCTGCTGACGCAGCGTCTCGCGCCGCCGAAAGCGGGAGCGCTCGCGCTCGCCCCGGTCCCCGCGTGCACGTACTACTGGCGCCTGGCGGAGGCGCTGGTGGGCGCGTCCGCGCCCATCCCGGACCCGCTCGCGTGCCCGCTGCCGGCGGGTGAACGCATGGAACTCGGGCTGAGCGACGCGGACAAGGCCGCGGGGGAGTCGCTCCTGGCGCGGGCCGGCCTCGCGCGGGGTGAGCCGTACGCGGTGCTGAACCCCGGCGCGAGCAAGGAGTGGAAGCGCTGGCCCGCGGAGCGTTTCGCCGAGCTCGGGCGGCACCTCGCTTCGGCGCACGGGATGCGGGTGGTCGTGAACGGCTCGCCCGCGGAGGCCGACATTGTCGCGCACGTCGTCGCCGGGTGCCCGGACGCGGTCGGGCTCGCGGCCCACGGCGTCACCCTCGGCTCGCTCAAGGCGGTCATCGCCGGCGCCCGCCTGCTCGTGACCAACGACACCGGGCCGCGCCACATCGCCGCGGCGATGAACACGCCGGTCGTGACGCTGATGGGCCCGACCGACTGGCGCTGGAGCGTCATCCCCGCGCCCGCGGGGGAGCGGGTCGTGCTCGCGGACCCGGACCTGCCGCCGGACCGGATCGCCAACGACAACGCGGAGCGGTGCGCGATGACCAGGATCGACGTGCCGCGCGTTGTCGCCGCGACGGAGGGAGTGCTGGTGGCCGGCCGCGTGCCCGCGGCGGGCGGTGAACGAAAAACCCCGGGCTCGCGCCCGGGGCTTTGATTGGTCGGGTTCGAGCGCCGGGGACTACTTCCCGGCCTCGTACTCCTTGAGGACCTTCTCGAGATCGGCCTTCAACTCGCTGTCGGCGTGCTCGATGGCCTTCTTCTGCAGCTCGACCGCCTTGGCCTTGTCGCCCTTGAGCCAGTAGCAGCGGGCGAGGGTGTCGAGGATCGCGCCGTCCTCGTTGTTGGTGAGCTCGGAGGCGCGCTGCGCGGCCTTCATCGCGGTGTCGACATCGCGAGTGGCGATCTGGGCTTCCGGATCGACGATCCCCCACGCGATCTGGTTGAGCGCCATGGGGTTGTCCTTGGCCGGCCCCTCGATGAGCTTGTTCGCGACGGCCGAGGCCTTCGCGTAGTCGCCTTTCGTCATCCAGTGGTCGAACTTGGTCATCCCGACGCCGAACGCGAAGTTTGGCGACTTGGCCGCGGCCTCGTCCATCTTGGCGAAGCCTTCTTCGACCTTGCCTTCCTCCACAAGCGCGCGGCCGTCGGCCATGAGCTTGCGGGCCTCCTTGACCTTCGGATCGACCTTCTTCTCCGCCTCGGCGCGCGCCTTGCGCTCCTGCTCCAGCTGGTTCTGGTAGTCGGACGCGGCGGACTCCATGTCGAACTTGCCGTCGACGAGCTTCTGGATCGTGCCCTCGAAGTTCTCGTCGGCGGGGTGCCCGATGTACGCGACGCGGCCGTCGCCGGAGACGACGAACGCGCACGGGATGCCGTTCTGCTCGGCGGCCTGCATGTACGCCTTGTCCATCGCCTTCGCGGCGCCGTCGTACGCGACGGTGTAGCCCATCACGTCGTTCTTCTTGCGGACAAACTCCTGCACCTTCGCGAGGGTCTCGTCCGTGTACTTGTTCTCTTCCCAGATGTTGACGCCGATGATCGTGGCCTTGCCGTCGAACTTCTTCTGCACGTCGGTGAGATGGGGCATGCCGCGGACGCACGGGCCGCACCACGTCGCCCAGAATTCCACGACGTAGATATGACCGGGCTTGAACTCGGTCACCGGCGAGCCCTTGACGAACTTCTCGACCTTGAGAGCCGGGGCCTTGTCGCCGACCGCGAGGGGTTTGGCGGCCTTTTCTTTGGTCGCCGTGTCCTGCGCCATCACGGGCGCGGCGAGTCCGGCCCCCGCGACGAGGAGGGCGCCGACGGTGACGGAGCGAGCGACGAGGCGAGACAGACGGTCCATGGGGGTACTTCCTTTGTGTGCGCGCAATTCCCGCCGCGCACCGGCGGCTCTCAATGAGACGTGCGAGAGCGTAGTCTGTTTCGCCAACATCGCCGCGGACCCCGGTTCTGGGGGTCGCCAGGGCCGGCGCGTGGTCCAAAAACACGACCGCCCGGCCGTCATGGCCGGGCGGTCGTCAAGAAACCTTGTAGGAAGTTGCCGTGGCCGCGACTCAGGCGCGACGACGACGGGCCGCGATCAGGCCACCAAGGCCGGCGAGCGCGAGGGCGCCCGGGGCCGGGATGATCGACACGGAGTGGGGGAGGGTGGAGTTCGCGCCCGCCGCCCAGCCGCTGACCTTGGGCTGCATGCCCGTGCCGCTGGCGAAGGTCGGGTCGGACGTGGCGCTCGCGCCGCCGCCGCCGATGCCGAACTCGACATCGTTGGCGTTGGGGTTGATACCCCAGTTCTTGTAGCCGATCGTGGCGCTGCCGCCGTCGTTCTGGTACTGGTTCGCGGCGTACAGCGTGTCGTTGTACACGAAGTCGACGAGCGACTGGCCGCTGTTGATGGAGACGCCGCCGCGGAAGATCGCCTGGAAGGTGATCGTGCCGGTGCCGGTCGCGGCGAAGTGGTCCTCGTTGGTCCACTGGATGATCAGGTTGTTCGCGATGACCTGCCAGCGGATGTTGGTGAGGCCGCCGGTCGTGGTCGTCATGTCGTCCCACATCGGGGCGACGAGCTGCCGAAGGCCGTTGCCGTTCGCGGTCGAGCCGGTGCCGTTGACGGGCGCCATCGTCGCGATCGACGTCTGCGAGCCGGCGGGCGCCGTGCTGTTCAGCGGGCCCGGGTTGTAGTAGCCGACGTTGTCGGCGCTGGCGAACGTGTCGGTGGCCGAGTTGCCCCAGAGGATCGCGCCGTTGTTGCCGACGCGGATCGACACGCCGCCGGCGAAGAGGCCGTTGCCGACCCAGCCGTGCGTCGCGCCGGCGATGGTGTGCTCGCTGTCGTCGCTGACGGAGCCGGTGACGAGCGTGCCGGTCGTGGAGATGTCCACGAACGCCACGTTGCTCGCCTGGATCACGACCGCGGCGTTCGCAACGCCCGCAAGGCCCGCAAGGGCCAGAAGTCCAATCACCTTCTTCATATCTCTCTCCTCAAACAAACAGGCCTCCGGGCGCCTGCGCAACGCACCCGGGGTTCCCCCGCCCCCGCGTACCCCACGGAAGCGCGATCACGAGCCGGAGCGACCGACGCGCGATTGCCGGCCGGTCGCCCGCACATGCGGACGATCGCCGACGTTTGTGCTTGATTGGAAGAGCGCCCTGTGCGGGCAGAATCGCGGTTTCCCGCGCTCTTGTCTCTCTCTCCCTCTCGCGCACGGATGAGATGAACCGACTCTCACCCGACGGCAGGATACAGGAAGGAACGGCCCGTGTCTAGGCAGAAATCCCACACTTTCGTGCCGGGCGTCCTATAAGCGGGATTCATCGCGTCAAATGAAGCCGGAAGAAGGCGGCGATCCGCTTGTGAAGGGGGACGACAAACTCCGGCCGGCTGACGGCGTGGGTCTGCCCGGCGAGGGGCACGAACTCGAACCGCTTGCCCGCCTTGAAGAGCGCGTCGGTCAGCTTCAAGCTGTGGACGGGGTAAACGTTATCGTCCGCCGTTCCGTGAACGACCATCAGGGGCACCGACAGGTCCTTGCAGTACGTGAGGACGTTGCTGACGGCGTACGCGTCCCGGGCCCGGTCCGGGATACCGAGGTAGCGCTCGGTGTAGTGCGTGTCGTAGTCGATCCAATCGGCCACGGGCGCTCCCGCGACGGCGCAATCGAAGACGTCCGGCCGGCGCATCGCCGCCATCGCGGAGAAGTAGCCGCCGAAGCTCCAGCCGTAGACGCCGACGCGGGACGCGTCCATCTCCGGGTAGCGGGCGAAGAGCTGCGCCATCGCCTCGCACTGGTCCTGCAAGGGCGGGCCGATGAGGTCGCCCCGGACGGAGCGCTCCCACGCGCGCCCGCGTCGGGGCGTGCCGCGCCCGTCGATCGTGACCACGATGAACCCCTGGTCCGCGTACCACTGATGGAGCAGGTACGCGCGTGCGTTGGCGTTCACCTGGTTCGAGTGCGGCCCGCCGTAGACGAAGTTCAGCACCGGGTAGCGCTCTGAGGCGTCGAAGTCGGTTGGGCGGATAACCGCGGCCTTGAAGTCGCGTTCGCCGCCGAGCGAGACGACTTCGACGCGGGGCGCGAGCGTCGGGCGGTCGGCGATGCTGTTCAGCGTGCCGACGACCCGGTCCGCGCGCATGACCTCCCACGCGGGGTCGCCCTGGAGGCGGTTGGTGGTGCGCACCCAGGTCGAGAGGCCGTCGTCGATCACGGCGCTGACCTGACCCGCCTCGCCGATGCAGCCGGGCTCGAACATCTCCGGCCCCGAGGCGGGGTCGATCGGTACGGCCACAACAGACGTGCCGGGGTTGTGGTACGCGTCGTTCAGGATCGCGACGCCGCGCTGCTCGTCGACGCCGATGACGTCCTGCACGACGAGCGGGGCGTCCGCGATTACGGTGCGCGATCCGTCCGGTTTGTGGTGCACGACGCGCCAGGCGTCGCCTTCCTGTTCCGTCATCCAGAGGAAGCCGCCCCGCTCGAGCCACTCCGGGAACTCGCCGGCGAGGTTGATCCAAGCGTCGTCCCGCTCGCGGAGGATCTCGCGCAGCCAACCGCCGCGCGGCTCGTCCGCCGCGTAGAGGACCTGCTCACGCTGGTCGCGGGCCTGGACGAGGATCGAGAGCGGCCCGTGCCTGCTCCAGACGACGCGGGCGAGGTACGGGTACGTCGTCCGGTCCCAGGCGATCTCGACGGGGGGCGCGCCGGCGTCGCGCGCGTCGGCGACCCAGAGGGTGACGTCGGCGTTTTTCCCCCCGGCGCGCGGGTAGGGCCAGGTCTGCGCCGGCTTCGCCGGGTCGAAGGCGTCGGCGATGGAGAAGACCTCCATCCCGTTGGTGTCGGTGCGCTGGAAGACGATGCGCGCGGAATCGGGGCTCCACCAGTAGCCCTTGCTCCGGTCCATCTCTTCCTGCGCCACGAACTCGGCCTCGCCGTACGAAACGCCCGGCTCGGGCGCGGGGCTGACGCGGCGCTGCGCGTTCATCGAGAGGTCGATGACATAGAGCGCGCCGTCGCGGACGCACGCGACCATGGTGCCGTCGGGCGAGAAACGGGCGTCGATGGGGAAGCCGCCCTCGGCGGGAAGCTCCTGCAGGGCAAGCGTCCCCGACGTGGCCTGCTCACGGTCGATGACATAGAGGCGGCCCGAGAGCGGGACGAGGATGCGCTTGCCGTCCTTGGAGAGGTCGTAGGCGGCGATGCCTCGGCTGGCGGAGCGGGCACGCTCGCGGCGGGCAAGTTCGTCGGCGCTGAGCCTCTCCTCGGCGCCCCTGAGGATTTGGTCGGCCGTCAGGAGCACGCGCTCCCTGCCGGTAGCGATGTCGAACGTCCAGAGGTCCTGCACGAAGCTGCGCGGGCCCTGGGCTCGGAGGAACAGCACGGCGTCGCCGCCGGGCGCGACCTTGATCGCGGTGGGCTGGCCGAGCCGGAAGCGGTTGGTCGCGGCGTAGGCCTCGAGGAACTCGACGTTCGTGAGCGCGGGCGGCTGCGCCGACGCGGTCCGGGCGTCGGGACCGGCGGTCCCGCGCGACGGTGCGGTGCCGGCCCGCTGCAACGAGCACGCGCCGGCGAGCAGCGCCGCGGCGAGAAGGAACGGCAACCGTGTGGAGGGCATACAGGAGCGTACACAGGATGCGGGGCTACCCCGAGTAACGTGCCTTGGGCGTCAATCCGCACAAAGAGTGCTCGAGGCTTCCATAGTCGCATCCGCTCTGATCACGTTCGTGAGTAAGCTGCCGCACGGCCTCAGCACGAACGCGATCTTCGTTTCCGGGTGCATTTCGCGGACGTGCGCAGGCTTGAGGGTCAGAGCGAACGCGTACGACTCGTCGATCGCGGGCACGCCCCGCCGGCCGGGGTGGTCGCGTGTCGCGAAAAGTGTCTTGGCCGACAGGGTTTCGAGCCGGCGTGGGAGCGACCGCGCACAGAATTGTGCATCGCGCCGGTTACGGCCCCTGACGGACAAGCGTCGGGTCGGCCACAACCTCGATCGGGATGATCGCCTGGGCCTGCGAGCCGCTGGTGCGGTCGAGGACCGTCACTTTCAGGTTGTAACGGCCGATCGAGAGCGTCCGCGGCAGTTCGATCATCTGCGTGAGGTAAAAGTCCCGACGCTTGCTGCGCGAGACCTCGACCACCCCCTGGTGCGGCCTGCGCCACGCCAGAAGCCCGTCGGGGTCGTGGAAGAGGGCGAGTTCCTGCGAAAGGTCGACCGCCACCTGCTCGTCGAGCGGGATGGTGCGCTGCACGGGGTCGCTCTCCCGCGCGGGCCTTGCCTCGAAGCCCTCGACTTCGACGTAGACGATCGCGCGGGTGGGCTGCCCGGCGACAAACGTCGCCGCGGGGTACGGGTCGAATCGGCCGAAACCCTCGACGCGCGTGCAGAGAACGGAGCGGGCGATACGGACGCCCGCGCCCTGCGCGCCGCGGAGGGACACGAGAAAGTCCTCGCTCGCGCCGTTCGGCGACGCGAGCAGGCGGGCACGGGCGTCGGAGAGAGTCTTGCGCTCCTGCTCCGTGAGCTCGGCGAAGAGCGGGCTGGAGGGGTCGTTGATCGCCGCGACCGCGCCCGGGCGCATCGTCTCGAGCGGGAGCATCGCGGCGAAGTCGGTCAGCACGGGCTTGCCGTTCTGGTCGCGCTCCGCGAGCAGTCCGGCCATGCGCTTCGCGAGGTCGACGATCGGATCGGCGGGGAGCGGCGGCGCCGTCTCGGCCGGCGTGGACGCCGGCGTATCCGACGCCAGCGACGCGAGACCGGCGGAGGGCTCGCCCGGCTGGGCGGTGAAGACCGGCGCCTCGGGTTCGGACGCCGCGGCCGGGGGCGCTGACGGCGCCGCGTCCCCCGCGCCGTCGGAAGCCCCAGACGGCTCCGCGTTCGCGGTCGCAAAGACCTTCTCGAGGTCCAGGGCCGCCCGGGCCACGAGACGCTCCTTCTCGGCTTCGCTCGGGTCAACCACCGGGGTGTTGATGGGCGCGGCCGCGCCGCTGTCGTTCAGGCGCGCGAGCCCGCTGTTCACCTCCCGCGGCGGCGCGCCGGCCGGCCGTGGGCCGCCGCACCCGGCGAGCGGTATCGCCGCGACCAGCGCAGCGACGGACGCCACGAGGCACTTGCATGCGGGTATTGCGCGCTGAGCGTTCGGCATGCCGGCCTCTCCCGGTGCGCCGGGCGCACCCCGGTCCCGCTATCGGCAAGACCGGGCGGCAACAGGCATTTTTTGCGGTCGCGGCGCGACCCGCGCCGTGGGCGCTCCGTGCTCTCCCCTCTACGATCGTCCGTGCATCGCTCGCGTCGCTTTGTCGTCGGTGTCTCCGGTGCATCGGGCGCGGCGTACACGCTCCGGCTGCTCGAGATCCTTCTCGCGAGCGGGGCGGAGGTGCATCTCGTCGTGACGGACTACGGCCGCCGCCTCCTCTTCGACGAGGCGTCGGTCCGGAACCTCACGATCGGGGAGCTGGTCCCGGGCCTCGAGGCCCGCTCGAACACGGCGAGCCTCGCGGAGCGGCTGGTGGTGCACCCGGACAAGGACGTCGGCGCGGTGATCGCCTCCGGCAGCTTCCTGCACGACGGCATGGTGGTTCTCCCGTGCTCGTCGGCGTCGCTCGGGCAGATGGCCAACGGGAGCGGGAGCAACCTCCTCTGCCGCGCGGCGATGGTGACGCTCAAGGAGGGGCGGCCGCTCATCGTCTGCCACCGCGAGATGCCCCTGTCACTGATCGACATCCGCAACATGGAGCGGCTGGCCCTCGCCGGGGCAACGCTCTGCTCGCCGAACCCGGGTTTCTACTTGAAGCCCGGGCGCGTCGAGGACATCATCGACTTTGTGGTGGGGAAGGTGCTCGACCTGCTGAAGGTCGAGCACGCCCTCAACACCCGGTGGAAGGGCGAGGCCTGAGCCCCCTCTCTATCCTTTGCATCTATGGCTACCGCACGCACCGTCGTCGCTTCGCTTCTGCTGCTCCCGTTCGTCGCCGCGCCGGGGTGCAACTCTGCCGGCATCGCGATGCGCGAGAAGCTGGGCATCCCGAAGCGCGAGCAGCTCGTTGACCGCGTGAAGGACGCGCGCGAGAGCCAGCAGGAGGCCAAGCAGCAGTTCGCCTCCGCCCTCGACGAGTTCATGGCCGTCACCGGCGCCAAGGGCGGCGAGCTCGAGTCCAAGTTCCGCACGATGCAGCGCGAGTTCGACCGCTGCGAAGACGCCGCCGCGGAGGTCCAGTCTCGCATCAGCAACGTCGACGCCGTTGCGACGAAGCTCTTCTCCGAATGGCGGCGTGAGCTGAGCGACTACAACGACCCGGCGATGCGGTCGCGGAGCGAGCGGCAGCTGGCCCAGACGCAGCGTCAGTACGAGCAGCTCATGGATGTCATGAACAACGCCGCGTCGAAAATGGAGCCGGTCCTGCTCGCCTTCCGCGACCGCGTCCTGTTCCTGAAGCACAACCTGAACGCCGCGGCGATCGCGAGCCTGCAGGACAACGCCGACGTGATCCAGGGCGACGTCTCGCGTCTCATGGCCGAGATGCAGGCGTCGATCGACGAGGCGGACGAGTTCATCGAGCAGATGGGCCGGCCCTGACGGGGGCCGGGCGCCGAAGTTTCATCCGAAATCGCTCGCATTTTCGCGCCCATCAGGTATGTTTCCGCCGCGTGCGAGTATTCCGGACGTCCATCCTCTGCGCCCCTCTCGCGATCGCGGGGGGCGCCGCCGCGCAGCAGCCTCTGCACCTGAACGTCGAGGCCAACTACGCGCCCTTCCGGGCCGCCGCCACGGCCGGTGACGGGGACGTGCTCTGCCTGGGCGACAGCCTGACGTTCCGGGAGGATTCGTACTTCCCGACGTTCAAGACGCGGATGCACAACCGGTACGGGGACGGCGGGGACGGTTATCAGCCGCTGTCGTTCTGGACGGATGCGCTCCTGCTCGGGGACGGGTGGACGTACGGGCGCGTGAACGCTGACATGTTCCCGTACCACGGCCTCGACGGGTTCTGGAGCATCCTCGCGGACAACGCCCCGGGCGAGATGTGGGTGACGTGCGAGGCGGCGCGTCTCAGGCTCTGCGTGCTCGCGGGGCCCGGCAGCGGCACGGCGCGGATCACGTTCCCCGAGTTTCCCGGCGCGGCGCCGGTGGACATCGAAACCGCGAGCGGCGAGACGGCGGTGCGCGCGATCGCGTTCGAGCCGCCGCCGGGCGCGACGCGATACATCCTGCGGGGCGTGTGGGCGCCGCCCGCGCCGCAGCCGCAGCCCGTCCCGCCCGCGCCGCGGCGGGACGACATGACGGTCGACCGAGCGCCGCACCCGGTTCTGAGCGGCTTCGGCCCGCTGACGTTCCTCGGGCAGATCCGCGAGTCCCTCCAGCCCGGCGTGCGGGCGCACCGCGCCGCCAACGGCGGTTGGGGCACGGTCAACTTCCTGCACCGGGACTGGACGTTCGACGCGATGGTGCGGGAGATCGACCCGAACCTCATCGTCATCATGCTCGGGCAGAACGACTCGGGCCTGGGCCTCGCCGAGTATCAGGCGCGGCTGACGACGATCGTCGATCGGCTGCGCTCAGACGTCCCCGGCGCCGGGATCGTGCTCGTCTCGTCGTACGACTCCGGGATCCCGCAGCTCGCGGAGGTGTCGCAGGCGATGATCAACGTCGCGACAAGCCGCGGCGTCGGGTTTATCAATCTGTACCAGGGCGGCGGCCCGCGGTCCTTCTACGCGAGCAACGGGTATCTGCACGAGGACGGGGTGCACTTCTCGCCGGCGGGCGGGCGGTACGTCGCGAACTTCATCTACGACGCGCTGGAGTCGGGCGGCGCGAGCATCGGCGCGCCCTGCAACGACATCGACTTCAACAACGACGAGCTCGCGCCGGACAACGGCGACATCCAGGACTTCCTCGCCGTCTTCGGCGGTGCCCCGTGCTCCACCGAGCCGCCCGCGGGCGCGGGGTGCGACCGCCTGGACTTCAACCGCGACGGCCTTTTCCCCGACAACGCGGACATCGAGTCCTTCTTCCGCGTCTTCGGGGGCGGCTCCTGCTGACGCGCGGGCCTTGACAGGGCCCGTATGCTGGCCCGGGCGGGCGGGCGCCCAACCCGGGCGGAGGAACGCATGGAACGGACCGCAATGATCTTCTCGATGCTGTGCCTGTGCGCGGGCGCGGCCGTCGCGCAGGAGTGCGTCGAGGTTTCGGAGGATGGTCGGACGGCGGCGGCCTTCGCCCCGTCGCAGGACGGTGGTCAAGGCTGGGCCGAGGAAGGGGTGGGGATTCCGTTCTCGATGACGCCGGCCTGGTCCCTCTCGTTGCGGCGTCAGGTGGGCGCGGTGCGCATCGCCGACCTCAACAACGACGGGAAGAACGACCTCTTCGTCGGGTGCTTCATCAGCAACAGCTTCCCGCCGTACACCGACTGGGAGGACATGATCTTCTACAACACCGGCGACGCGCAGGCGCCGCTGCCCGCCGCGCCGGGCTGGGTGAGCGCCGACGAGGTGCACACGGGCGACGCCCAGATCGGCGACATCAACGGCGACGGGTTCCCCGACGTGGTCGCGATCACGGGCGGCACGTCCTTCAGCCCGCCCCGCATTTACTTCGGATCGGCGACGGGTCCTTCGACCTCGCCCGGGTGGATCAGCGCACCGCCCACGGCGGGGTGGGCCACGGGCGGGTGCCTGTTCGATGCAGACGGCGACGGCGACCTTGACCTGTTCACGACGAACCAGGGCGTTTCGCCCAACGCGAACCGGCCGATGTACGTGCATTCCAACACGGGCTCGACGCTCGAAACAACGCCGTCGTGGCAGTCCGCGGAATCGTCGATCCAGAACACCGGCGCCGCGGCGGACTTTGACGGTGACGGCGACCTCGACGTCGCGGTGAGCAAGTGGGTCAACTTCGAGAGCGGCGTCTACCGCAACGCCGGCACGGCGCTCGAGACGGCGATGGCGTGGGGCGTCGGCTCGACCGGGACCGACCGTGGCGTCGCGTGGGGCGACATCGACGGCGACGGGGACCCGGACCTTGCGCTCGGCGTCGGCGGCGCGGGGACGCGCGTGTGGCGGAACGACGGCGGTGCGCTCGTCCCGTCGGGGTACGAGTCCGACCCGCCGTTCAACGGCCACCAGGAGATCGCGCTCGTCGATGTCGACAACGACGGGGACCCGGACCTGGGCGAGGTGCACTTCAGCGACGGGCGCACGCACTGGTACCTCAACGACGCGGGCTCGCTCGCGGTGACGCCGTCGTGGACGTACGACGCGACAACCGTCGCGAACGCGATCGCGGTGGGGGACCTGAACGGCGACGGTTGGAAGGACCTGGCGATCGGGTTCTCCGGCGACGTCAGCGTGCGCGTCTTCCTCGCCATCCCGCCCGTTCCCGCCTGCGACTCGATCGACTTCAACGGTGACGGGCTCTTCCCGGACAATCAGGACCTGCAGGACTTCCTGGACGTCTTCGGCGGGGGCGCGTGCTCCACCGGCACGTGCGGGGACCTTGACTTCAACAACGACGGGCTGTTCCCGGACAACCTCGACCTCGAAGCCTTCTTCAGCGTCTTCGGCGGCGGGGCGTGCTGATGCAATCAACGCCGCATCGCCGCGTTGTGCGCGTATGAAGGGCATGCGGGCGATTCTGCTTCTTGGCGCCGCCGCGGGGGCGGCCTGCGCGCAGTGCGACTTTTCGTCCGTCGCCGCGCTCGCGCAGGGCGCGGTCGACGGGCAGAACGTGCAGACGCCCGTCACCGGCTTTGAACTCTTGCTGCTGCGCAACGGCGAGCCGGTCTTCCATCGGGCCTTCGGCTCGTGGACGATCGGGCGCGCAGCGCAGGCGGACTCCGCGACCAAGACGCTCTCCGGCGCGCTCATCGTGTCGCTCACGGAGTCGAGCGCGCAGCCGTTCTCGCTGGACACGCGCCTCGCCGACCTCATCCCGGCGTTCGACGGCGTGACGGAAGCGATCACGGTCCGTCAGTCATTCGCGCACATGTCCGGCCTGCGCGACTCGATCGCCGTGAGCAGCCAGACGATGACGCTCCAGCAGGCGGCGCAGAGTATCGCCAACCGCCCGAGCCCGCTCGAAAACACGCCCGGGACCGTCTTCGTGTACGGGGGCACGTCGATGCACGCCGCCGGGGCCGCGGCCGAGATCGCCGGGGCCGCGCCGTGGAACACGCTCTTCGCGCAGCGCATCTCGGGTCCGATGGGCATGTCGAGCACGACGTTCACGCTCACGACCCCGACGAACCCGCGCATCGCGGGCGGTGCGCGCAGCACGGCGGAGGACTTCGGCGCGTTCATGGAAATGCTCCGCCGCGGCGGGCTGCACGGGAACGTGCGCGTGCTGCAAGAAACCTCGGTGCAAGCCATGTTCACGCGCCAGACGCCCGTGGGTGTCACCATCGGCGATACGCCGCTCGATTCACCGTTCACGGACGGCGCGGACTATGGCGTGGGCGTCTGGCTCGACGAACGCGGCCCGGACGGCGAGCTTCTCGGCGCGCTCGCGGCGGGCGCGCGGGGCTTCTCTTCGTGGATCGACTTCGACGAGGGGCTCGTGGGCGTTTTCGCGACCGACCTGACGCTCTCCGGCAACATACAGCCGTTGCTCTACATGATCCGCGCCGCGGCGCAGGACGCGGTACGGGCGTGCCGCTGCGATCCGATCGACTTCAACGGCGACGGGCTCTCGCCCGATAACCGAGATCTCGAGGACTTCCTCGGCGTCTTCGGCGGCGGGGCGTGCAGCACCGGATCGTGCGGGGATATCGACTTTAATAACGACGGCCTCGCCCCGGACAACGACGACATCGAAGCGTTCTTCCGCGTCTTCGGCGGCGGTGCGTGCTGACCGTCCATGCGCACGGGGCGTGGCTTTGGCGGCAAATCGTGTTGCATTCACCGCCGCAAGAAGTAGACTGCCCGCGGCGCAGGGCGCCGTTCGGAAGGGGTACGCGATGCAGCGTTCGATCATCGTCGATGCGGTTTGTTTGCTGAGTGTGTTCACGACGTGCTCGTTCGCCACGGTCGTCATCGAGTCCGGGAGCGTTGATTGCTTCACCAACGGCACGGTGGGGCGCGCCGGCAGTTCTTCCGGCTCGAACAGCGACGATCCCGCGCAACTCGACGGCACGAGCGGGGTGCTGTTGCTCGAAGCCGTGTCGTGGGGCGGGCCGGTTCCGCCGGCCGAGCCGCAGTCGAGTTTCCCCGGAACGACCGCCGAGCACCTCGAGTCCGCCGCGGCCCGGCAGGAGATGCTCGTCGGGAGCGCCGGCGCCATGGTGATGCAGGACGCGCTCGCCGAGAATTCGCTCGATCACATGGACGGCGCCGGATTGGTTGCGGCGTCGAACGCGGGCGTTGTGGCGAGGTGCACGTTCACGCTCAGCGTCGAGACGCCCTTCTCGCTCACGGGCGAACTTTTTCTGGACGACGAGGACACCGTCGGCGGCATTTCATTCCCGGGGATCTATATCTTTCAGAACGGTCCGTTCTCACGCACGGGCGTGCTCGCGCCCGGGACGTACACGCTGCACAGCACATGCGGCGTCGCGGCAACGGCGGGTTCTTCCGGGGTGCCGCTTGTCGGGGCGTTTTCGGAGGCCGCGTCGTTCAGCGTCGTGCTGACGCTGGGCACGCCGCCGTGCGATTCGATCGACTTCAACAACGACGGCCTCTTCCCGGACAACGAGGACATCGAGGCGATGTTCCGGGTCTTCGGGGGCGGGGTCTGCTAGCGTTCGCGCCTTTTTCCGCCGCCCTGCCGGGGCCGCGCGCCTGTGCTCCCGCCCATAACCTCGCCGGTGGGAACAGACGCGACCAACCCGCACGGCCCGGTCGGAGATCGGGCCACTCCGCGGGCGCCGGCGCGTCGGCGTCGCCCCGTGTTCATCGGGATCGTCTGCTGGCTCGCCGCGGTGCTTGCCGGCATCACGGGTTCATTCGCGCTGTACAAGTGGACCGCACTGGGCGGCTACGCCGACCGCGTCATGGCGGCGGTTGTGCGCCCGGAGCCCCCGAGCTTTGATCGCCTGCGGTTCATCCACCTGGACGACGGCGCGTCGCCCGAGGAACTCGCGGCGCTCGCGGGCGTTTCCGGGGTATCGAACGACGATCCCTACTCCCTCCGCCGCGTGCACGCGAAACTCGCCGAGCGGCTCGCGCCGGCCCGGCCGGGGTGCGCCGTCTGGGATATTTTCTTCACGTCGGAGACGGAGCACGACGGGCCGCTGCGAGACGGTCTGGCATCGCTGACCGACGCCGGCGTGCCCGTGTGCCTGGCGGTTCGTGCGTACCCGTTGGACACTGGGGTGCCCGCGCTGTCGCCCACGCTCCTTCGGACGCCGCGGCTGCGGTGGGGATGCGCGTCGGCGGGAGAGGGGCCCGCGGGCCTTTCGCCGACGATGGCCGCGCGACGGGGCGACGGCGCCGTGATTCCTTCGCTCCCGCTGGCGGCGGCGCTCGCGTACGCGAAGCCCGACGCCCGCCCCGTGTTCGCGTTCGATGACCGCGCCGCGGGGATCGGCGTCGGCCTCCAGATCCTGAGCGCCGGCGGGGCGTTCGCTCTGCCGGCTACGCAGCGCGTGCCGGTGCGGAGCATCCAGGAGCAGTCGTTCGACGACGCGCTCACCGGCCTGAGGAGGGGTGACCTGGTCGCGATCACCGACGCCGCCGTGCCGGCCGACGGGGAACTCCGGCGCGCCACAGTCACGTATGCCGTCGCGCTCCGCATGAGCGATGCGCAGTTGGCGGACTTTGTCCGCGACAGGATTGTCGTGATCGGCGACGCACGAACGACGACGGCCCGGCCCGATCTCAGGACGTTGGCGGACGGCCGGACGGTGTGCGGAGCGTACATCGTGGGCGCAGCAATTGCGCAGGCTTCGGTCGGCGCCGCCGTCAGGCTCCCGAGCCCGGTCGAGTCCTTCCTCATTCTTGCGGTCGCGGCGGCGGCGGGCGTTCTTGTCGGCGGACTGACGGCCCGGTTCTGGCGCCGCGTGGCCGCCGCGTCGGTGCTTGCCGCGCTCGCGACGTCATTCTGTGCCTGGCTCTATCACATGGAAGTGATATACATCACACCGGGCGCTGTGGCGGTGGCGGGGCTCGCCGGGCTTGTCATCGCGGGCGCGGTGCGGCAAGAATCGTCGACCCGGACACCGGCCCGGGCTGTTCCGGACGTTGCAACCTGAAGGGGAATCGATGAACGTTGCTCGAACGATCGCCGTGCTCGCCGCGTGCTCGGTCCTCGGCGCCTGCGCGTCCGGTTGGCCCAGGGCCAGAACAGCCGGCGGGCGGCCGGTGAAAATGATCGGCGTGCACTCGTTCAAGCACGCGTCCGGGAGAACGGCGAGCGCGCCGGGCAAGGCGGCGCATACGTCGCGCAACGCGGCGCATACGTCGGGCAAGGCGGTGGGTACGTCGGGCAAGGCGGGGGGGGATGTCGCGACGTGGCAGCTTCACTACAACGACGGCAGCAAGATGAACCTGATGGCGGTGCCCGTCGGCGACACCGGGGTGGTGCTCGATCTCAACGCGTCGGGCACGGGCTCGGGCGTGAAACTGTCCGAGGGCGGCGCGTACGTCAGCGGGTCGTTCTCGGCGGCCGCGATGGCCTCGTGGTGGCCGGTCGTCGTCACGCGTTATATCGGCATCGGCGCCGAGGGAACCGACCTGATTGTCCAGGTCACAGTCCCCGGCAAGCCCGACACGCAGCGGGTGTTCCTGATCGGCCCCGCCGCGACCTCCAAGGTGCGCGTGTATTGGTTCGACGGGACGCAGTGGACGAGCATCGCCGTCCTGAGCGGCACGGAGCGGTACGCGGAGATCGCGCTCACGGTCGGCCCGGACGACGTCGCGACGGACGCAACGGTGTCGGTGGCCGGGCCGGTGCCGGCGCAGGCGGCGGCCGATGACGGGGACCCGCGGTACTTCTACGACCGTGTCAAGCAGGAGGCGCAGGACATCGGCATCAATTCGCCGCCCGCCGATGTCTACAACTAGCCCGGGCCCGGCGCACCGCCGGGAGCCAGCGCGCCGGGCAGCTCGACGGTCATCGTTGTGCCCTCCTTCCACACCGACTCGACGGTGATCGTGCCGCCCAGCGCTTTGACCGCGTGCTTCACGATCGCAAGCCCCAGGCCGGTGCCGCGACGCGCGTGGAACCCCGCGCGGCTTGGGTCGACCTGGTAGAAACGCTCGAAGATCCGCTGCTGCTGGCCGAGCGGGATGCCGGCGCCCCGGTCGATGACCCTGAGGCGCAGCCCGCCGCGGGGGGCGCGGGGCAGCGGCGGCAGCGGTTCGGCCACGACCCGCACGCCGGTGCCTTCGTGCGCGAACTTGGTCGCGTTGTCGAGGAGATTGCGGAGGATGAGCGTGAGGAGCGCGCGGTCGGTGAAGAGGCGCGACGCGCCGGCGGGCGCCTCGAGCGAGAGCGTGAGGTTCCGCTCTTTCGTCACGGCGGCGAGCCCCTCGCCGAGGGTCTCGAAGAGCTCGTGCAGGTCGATCTGCTCCGGGTCGACGGGCGCGTCGGGCGTCTCGAGGCGCGAGAGGTCGAGCAGGTCCCGCACCATCTCCTCGAGGCGCGTGACGTTGGTCGAGATGATCTGCGCGAGGCGGCCGCGCATCGCGTCGTCGTCCCACGCCCCGTCGGCGAGCGTGTCCACAGCGCCGCGGATGGACGAGAGGGGCGTGCGCAGCTCGTGGCTCGCGTTCGCGACGAAGTCGGTCTTGAGCTGGTCGGCGCGCGCGAGCTCGGTGATGTCGCGGAGCGTGACCGCCGCGCCCCTGCCCGTCGTCCCGTCCGACGCCGTCAGCGTGACCGGGTTGGTGAAGACCTGGAAGACGCGCTGGCCCTCCGGGCGCGGGACGCGCACCTGGCCGGCCGTGGACCTGCCGGCGAGGGCCGCGGCGTGCTGACCGAGCACCTCCGCGTGCGTGAAGACCGACTCGATCGGCCTGCCGATCACGGTGTCGCCGCTGCGCACGAAGAACTCCTCCGCGGCCTTGTTGCACGCGACGATCCGGCCGGACGCGTCCGATGCGACGATGGGGCTCGCCGCGGCGTCGAACATCGCGGCGAGGTTCGCCCCGCGCGCCATCCCCTCGCCCACCCGGCGGGCGACGCCCTCGCTCTCGTCCGCGATCCGGTCGGCGAGGGACTGCTCGCGGGCGACGCCCCGCAACGGGGCCGCGCTCGGCAGGCCCGCCGCGGCGCGGACGCGCGCCCACGCCCGCTCGACCGCGTCGGCCCGGCGCTGCCGCTGCGCGTAGATGAACGCGGCGTACGCCCAGACGCCCGCGAGCGCGGCGAGCGAGGCGGCGACGGCCGTCGCCAGAGCGGTCGCCCCCGCGGCGCTGGCGATCGCGCCCGCGATCGCGGGGAGGAGAACGAGCCCCACGCAGAGGATGTCGTGCGCACTCGCACGCCCGATCATGGCGGATGCTATCGCGGCGCGTCGCCGTGCCCTCCGGCGTCGAAGAATGCAGCCCCTTGCTCTACCTCGTCGTCATCGCCGCCATGATCCTCGCGCGAGCGGGCGACGTGGGCATCGCGCCCCGCGCCGACGCGCACCCGCGGGCGTGGGCGGCGCCGGCGGCGGGGGCGCTGCTCGCGTGCGCGGCGCACTGGGCGCTGTGCGCCGTCGCGGGCGGACGCGTGGACGCGACGGGGCGCGTCGCGTGGGTGAACCGGGCGCACGCCGGCGTCTCCGCGGCAAGGCTGCTGGCGCTGGCGGCGCTCGCGTACGGCGTGCTCGGGCTGGGGTTTGACGGCTGGGTGCGCGGGCGCGTCGGCGACCTCGTCGTGGTCGATGAGTTGCTCATCGTCTCGCCGGTGCTCGCGACGGTCGTGGCGACGTGGTGGACGTTCTACCCGCTGGAGCGGCGGATGCGCGAGGCGGCGCTCGCGCGGCTCCTCATGATCGGCGCTCCGGTGCACGCGCCGGCCTCGCGCCGGGCGCACGTGCTCGGCCAGGCGCGGCACCAACTGTTGCTGCTGCTGCTGCCGCTGTGCGTGATCCTCGGGTGGAACGAGGTGGTCGAGCGGGCCGACGCCTGGCTCTCCGGCCCCGCGGCGGCGTTCGTGCGTTCGCACCGCGAGCCGGTCCGCTGGGCCGGCCTGCTCGGCGCGGTGGCCCTCGCGCCCGTCCTGCTCCGCGCGGCGTGGGACGCGGTGAGGCTGCCGCCGGGCGAGCTGCACGACCGCATCACCGGCGTGCTGCGGCGGCACCGCGTGCGCGTCGCCGGGCCTCTGGTGTGGCGCACGCACGGCACGCTGGTGAACGGCGCGATCCTGGGCGTCTTCTACCCGATGCGGTATCTCCTGCTCACCGACGCCCTCCTCGAGCGGCTCTCGCAGACGCAGCTCGTCGCCGTGGTGGCCCACGAGGTCGCGCACGTGCGCAGGCACCACCTCCCGTGGCTCGGGGCCTCTGTTCTCGCGGCGGTCGCGGCGGGGGCGTGGGCGGTGGAGGCGATCGCGCTGGCGCTCCCGGCGACGCTCGTGGAGCGGGTCTGGTTCGTGCCGGCGGCGTCGCTCGGCCTCCTGTGCTTCGCGCTCGCGGTCTTCGGGGCGATCAGCCGGCGCTTCGAGTGGCAGGCGGACGCGTTCGCCGCGGTGCACCTGAGCGACGGCGCGGCGGCGGTGACGGCCGACGCCGCCGACGCGGTCGCGGGGACGCTGGGCGAGGTCGCGTCGAGCAACGGCGTCCCGACGACCGCGCGGAGCTGGCGGCACGGCTCGATCGCGCTGCGGCAGGCGAAGGTGCGGGCGCTCGCGGGGCTGCCGGTGTCGCGGATCCCCATCGACGCGACGGTGCGGCGGATCAAGTGGGCGACGCTGGTCGTGATCGCGATCGCCGTCGGCGCGGGGGTCCTGTCATTGATTGCTTAGACAATTGCCGCTGAATGCCGGGGCGGTTGGTGAAGGCGGTCACCACAGAGACACAGAGGCACAGAGAAGAACCGAGTGAAGAGGATGGATTGGTTAGAAGAAGAGACAGGGACGCCCGCCGCTCCCGCGCCTCAACCCCGATCGCCTCTTCCTCTTCTCAGTGTCTCTGTGCCTCTGTGGTAAATCAACTTCAACCAGAGTTGCCGCTCTACCGTGCCGCTCGGAACCGAACGCGCCCCGCCACCACGGTGACCATCGCCCGGCCGCGCAGCTTCCACCCGTCGAACGGCGTGTTCTTGCTCTTGCTCGCGAGCTCCTGCGCGCGGCACGTCCACGCGATGTCGGGGTCGAAGACCGTGATGTCCGCGGGCCCGCCGGTCGTGAGCCGGCCCAGGCCGAGCCGACCGAGGTTGCACAGGCGCGCGGGCTCCACCGTCATCATCTCGATCATGCGCCGGAGCGGGATCGCGCCGCTGCGCACGAGCGTCTCGAGGTAGATCGGCAGCGCGGTCTCGAGGCCAACCATGCCGAAGGGCGCTTCCTCGAAGGGCAGGCTCTTCTCGTCCGCGCTGTGCGGGGCGTGGTCCGTCGCGAGCACGGTGACGACACCCTCGGCCACGGCGCGGCGCATCGCCTCCGCGTCGCGCTTCTCGCGCACGGGCGGGTTCACCTTGCCCAGCGTGTTGTACCCGTCGCACGCCTCGTGCGTAAGCGCGAGGTGGTGCGGGGAGACCTCCGCCGTCACCGGCTGGCCGGCGGCCCGGGCGCGGGCGATGATCTCGAGGCCCCCCTCGCTGCTGAGGTGCTGCGCGTGGTACCGGCAGTTGACGCCCCGGTTGAGGCGCACGTCGCGCTCGATGACCACCTCCTCGGCGGCGCGCGGCCAGCCCGGCAGCCCCAGCCTCGCCGCCACCGGCCCGGCGTGCATCGCGCCGCCGCGGGTCATCGTCGGGTCCTGGCAGTGCTGCATGAAGCACAGCCCGGTGGGCGCGACCGCGCCGAGCACGCGGGCCATCATGCCGGCGGTGGGCACGCAGTCGCCATCGTCGCTGAAGGCGACCGCGCCCGCTTCCGCCAGAAGGTGCACTTCGGTCAATGCCTCGCCCCTGCGGCCCACGGTCGCCGCGGCGACGGGGAAGACGCGGCACACGCCCGTTGTTTCCGAGCGCTGGCGCACCCACGCGAGCGTCTCCGGGCTGTCGAGCGCCGGGCTCGTGTTGGGCATGCAGCAGACGCTGGCGAAGCCCCCCGCGACGGCGCTGGCCGTGCCGGTCGCGATCGTTTCCTTGTGCTCGTGCCCCGGCTCGCGCAGGTGCACGTGCGGGTCGATCAGGCCCGGGCACGCGACGAGCCCCTCGCAGTCGATCACCTCGCACCCCGCCGGAGCGGTGAGGCGCGCGCCGATCGCGGCGATGTGCGCGCCCGCCACGGCCACGTCGCACACGCGGTCTGTGCCGGTGGCGGGGTCGATGACGCGCGCCCCCCGCAGAAGAAGAGTGCCCGGTCGCATGCGGCACGAGCGTAGCGCCGGGTGAGAAACGCGTACTCCGGGTTTTCACCCGGCGCTCGCGCCGATCCAGCATGCTCCGGGTGATGAAGCTGCGCACCGGCTTGCCATTGTCGCTCGCGGGTGATGCGCCCCCGCCGCTGACGCCGCCGCCGCTCGACGCGGACCGCGTGTGCGAGGTCTGCGTCGTCGGCGCGGGCGTCACGGGGGCGCTGCTGGCGGACAACCTTGTCCGTGATGGAACGGACACGCTGCTGGTTGACTCACGCCCGTTCGGCACGGGCACGACCGCCGCGAGCACGAGCCTCCTGCTCGCCGAGCCCGACACGCACATGGAGGAGCTGGAGGCCGCGCTGGGCGCCGAGAAGGCGGCGCGGGTGCACGCGCTGGGCCGGGACGCCATCGATGAACTCGAAAGAACCGCGCGGTCGCTGCCCGTCGATTGCGGTTTCCGCCGTCGGACCGTCCTCGAGTTCGCCAGCGACGCGCCCGGCGAGGGCGCACTGCGGCGCGAGGCGGCGTGCCGCGAGCGGCTCGGAATCCCGTGCGATCGCCTCGGGCGGAACAACCTGCGGGACATCGGGTGCTGCGTGCGGACAGGCTTCGCGCTCCGCTCGCCCGTCGGTGGGGAGGTCGACGCGTACCTGCTGACGCGCGGGCTGGTCGAGCGCGCGTGCGGCGCGGGCCTGCGGGTCGCGACGGCGCGCGTCGGCGACGTCGAGCGCACGGCCAGCGGCGTCGTTCTGGACGCGGGCCCGTTCCGTGTCCGAGCGCGGGCCGTCGTCTTCGCCACGGGGTACGAAGCGCACGAGCGCCTCGACGCGGGCCTCGGCACGCTTTCCTCCACGTTCGTGCTCGCGACCAAGCCAATCGACCGGGCCCCCGGCTGGCCCGAAGGGATGCTGATGTGGGAGACGGCGAGGCCGTACCTCTACCTCCGCCGCACGGAGGACAGCCGCATCATCGTCGGAGGGCTCGACGAACCCTCCGCCGACGCGCACCGCGACCCGGCTCTGATCGAGTCGAAGGCCTACCAACTGCTCGGGCGACTGCGGTGGCACTTCCCGGAAGTCAAGGCCGAGCCGGCTCTCGCGTGGGCCGGCGTCTTCGGCTCCAGCGTCGACGGTCTGCCGTACATCGGCAGGCCCGACGCCTCCAGGCCCGTCTATTACTCGCTCGCGTACGGCGGCAACGGCATCACCTTCGGCGTGATTGCGGCGAACCTGCTCGCCGCCGAGCTGCGCGGGCAACCGAGCCCGGACGCGGAGCTCTTCCGCTTCGGCCGCGTGCCGGCGCGGCGGGGCGCATAATCGCCCATGAAACTCGCGGTCATCATCCCCGCGGCGGGCTCGTCCGGCCGCTACTTCCGGGCCGGCGGCGTGCGCGGCAAGCTCGAGGAGGACATGGGCGGCAAGCCGCTCATCCAGCGCACGGTCGAGACGTTCACACGCTTCGACGACGACGACGTTACGGTCGCGCCGATCATCGTTGCCGGTCCCCACGCGGGCGAGGCGCGAGACCAGTTCCGCGAGCGCCACGCCGATCGCCTTGCGCTGCTGGGCGCCAGGGTGGTGGACGGCGGCGTGACGCACCGGTGGGAAACGGTGAAGGCCGCGCTCGCGCACGTGCCCGATGAGTGCACGCACGTCGCGGTGCACGACGCCGCGAGGCCGTGCATGAGCTTCGAGCTCCTCGGGCGCGTGCTGCGGGCCGCGCGGACGCACGACGCCGTCATCCCCGGCGTCTCGTGCGCGGACACCCTGAAGCGCACGCGCGAGGAAGCGGGCGGCGCGCAGGAGCACGACCCGCTCGACGCGATCCTCGGGACGCAAGTCCGCGCGGTCGCGACGCGCGTCGTGATCGAGACGCTCCCGCGCGAGGGTGTCGTCCTCGTGCAAACGCCGCAGGTCTTCAAGCTCGGTCTGCTCCGCCGCGCGTACGAGCAGCCCGGCCTCGATTCGACGGACGACGCCGGTCTCGTCGAGCGCCTCGGCGTCCCCGTCCACGTCGTCGAGGGCGAGCCCCGCAACATCAAGGTGACGGTGCCGGCGGACGTCTCGCTCGCCCGGTCGATCATGGGGTTCAGGGAGCCCGAGGGGCGGGCGACGCACAAGAAGTTCTGATGTCCGCGTGGACGCCGCGCCCGCCACGCCTCACCGCCCCTTCACGCGCGAGACGAACGTCCCGGTATGCCCTTCCGCAAGAAAGATCCCGGGAAACAGCCCAACCGCTCGAGCAACGAGGACAAGCCGCCGGTTCATCCCTCCGGGGCCGATATCCCGACGGGCACCAACGTCGGGCAACAGCAGGGAGACGCGAAGGCCGCGGCGGACGCACGGGCCGACATCGCGTCGCAGGAGTCCTTCCCCGCCAGCGACCCGCCGGGGTATTCGGGCTACGCCGGGCGCGAGCGCGAGTGAGGGCGAAGCCGGGGAATGTGTTTCGTTTATGCGACCGGCGCTGCCGCGGCCGCCCGGATTTTCACACCCCTTTGGTGGCACCCGGCCCCGCGTGAGGTAGGTTGCACGAGCCGCTCGTTCGCGTGGAGCGGCGCGGCGGTTGTGGGTGGACAAAATGAAGACTGGCCTGATCGCTCTCGCCCTGTGCGCGGGCGCCGCGTCCTCCGCCTTCGCGGACTTCACGGTTTCGCTCCAGCCCGGTGCGCTCCCGACCGCCCAGCCCGGTTGGACGTACGGCACGTCCGGTCTGCACACCGGCACGCCGGAGTCGACCGCCTTCGCCACGACGGGCACCCGCCTCGACATGAGCACCATGGGCCGCGGCCTCGCCGCGACGAGCGCGCACCTGGGCGCACGCCACTTCATCCCCGAGTCGGCGATCACGAACACGAGCCGCGTGCACATCGGTCTGCGGGCGCGCGTCCTCGCGAGCGAGGTGGACCAGTACCACCACGGCTTCGGCGTGAGCGTGCAGGGCGGCGACTACTGGCTGGGCTTCGGTCTCTCGACGACGCACGTGCAGTTCACGAACATCCCGGCGGTCCCCGCGATGCCCGCCTCGTTCGACACCACGCAGTGGCACGACTACGACATTTTCGGCGACTGGACGACGGGCCAGTTCCACTTCTTCGTTGACAGCCAGCTCGTCGCCCAAGGCCCGATGGGCTGGGCCCACATGGCGCCCAACGTCTTCATCGGCGACGCCACCGGCACGGCCAACGCCTCGGTGCAGATCGAGGAGTTCGCGATGACCGTCCCGTCGCCCGCCGGCCTCGCGGTGCTGGCGCCGCTCGGCCTCATCGCGGCGCGCCGGCGGCGGACCGCGCTGTGCTCCTTTGATCTGTCGTGAGCGTCGGCGGGCGGCGCAAGAATGCGCCATGCTCGCGCACCTCCGCTCGCTCTTCCCCGCGCTCCGCCCCGGCTCGCCGACGCAGGGCATCGCCTTCTTCGACAACGCCGGCGGCAGCCAGCTCCCCGCGTGCGTGATCGACGGCGCCGCCCGCTACATGCGCGAGTGCTACGCCAACGTCGGCGGCGAGTACGGCCCGTCGCTCGAGGCCGCGAAGGTGGTGAAGGGCGCGCACGACGTTGTGAAGGACTTCGTGAACGCCCGGGACGTCGGCGAGGTGATCCTCGGCCACTCGACGAGCGCGCTCTGCCATCTCGTCGCCAACGCCTACGCCGAGCGCCTCGACGAGGCCAAGGCGGGGCTTGATTCCGGCTGGAGCGAGCGCATCTCTCGCGCGGAGGTGCTGCGCCGCACGCAGGTGATCGTCTCGACCGCCGGGCACGAGGCGAACATCAACCCGTGGGCGCGCCTCGCCAAGCGGGGGTTTGAGGTGACCATGTGGCCCACGGAGAAGGACGTGGATGGCGAATACCGCCCGCTCCTCACGCGCCTGCGGTCGATGGTCTCCGACCGCACGCTCCTGGTCGCCTTCCCGCAGGTCTCGAACATCCTCGGCGAGGTCTGGGACGCGAAGGCCGTGACCGAAGCCGCGCACGCCGCGGGCGCGAAGGTCCTCATCGACGGCGTCGCGTACGCGCCGCACCACGCGCCCGACGTCGCCGCGACCGGCTGCGACTGGCACATCTACTCCGCGTACAAGGTCTTCGGGCCCCACATGGGCACGCTCTTCGGCCGGCGCGAGGCCTTCGCGGAGCTGACGGGTCCCAACCACTACTTCATTCCGCGCAACGAGCTTCCGCGCAAGTGGGAGATCGGCGGCGTCTCGCACGAGCTGTGCGCGATGGTCTGCGAATTGCCCCGCTTCGCGCGGCAGGTGACGGGCGCGTCGGACGCCGTCCCGTCCCGGGACGCGATCAAGAAGGCCTTCGGCGAGATGGTCGTCCTCGAGCGCGCCGTGCAGAAGCAGCTCATGGACTATCTGACGACAGAGCCGCGGTTGCGCCTCGTCGGACCCGCGCGCTCCGACGAATCGCGCATCGCGACCGTCTCCTTCCTCCCGGCGCGCCGCAAGCCGAGCGAGATCGCCCGCGCCGGCAACGCCCTCGGGCTCGGCTTCCGCTCCGGGCACTTCTACGCCTGGCGCTTGATGGAAGAGCTCGGCCTGGAGCCCGCGGAGGGCGTCGTGCGCGTCAGCCTGCTCGGGTACAACACGCCGGACGAAGTCGATCGACTGGTGCGGTTCCTGCGCGAAGCGCTTTGAGCGACGGCGTCAGGAGCACAACCGCCGGTCGCTCGGTCGCCGACGCCGGGCGCCCGATGCCTCTTTCACCGTGTCCCGTTCTTCCGGCGCCCGTTCCAGTCGCGCACGGTGATCACTTCCTTCTCCTCGCGCGTCAGGCTGATCGTGCCCTTCTTGTCTTCCCAGTCGGCGTTGGGCTGCTCGGGGAAGTAGCGGTTCTCGACGAGCTCGAGGATCACGAGCGTGAAGAGCGCGCCCACCGAGAGCAACGCCGCGAGCAGATAGACGCCCAGCCCGCACGCGGCGCCGATCACGGCGACGACCCACACCGCCGCCGCGGTCGTGAGGCCGCGCACGGACATCTTGTTCTGGATCACCGCGCCCGCGCCCAGGAAGCCGATGCCGCCGATGAGGCCCTGCAGGATGCGGCTGATCTCCGCCGCGCCCATCGCCGCGTACGGCGTGGGGCCCTCGGCGTTCTTGCTGGCGACGACGATCGCGGCGATCGCTTCGTGACCGGCGATGACAAAGCCCGCCGAGCCGATGCTGATCAGGATCATCGTGCGCAGGCCCGCCGGGCGGTGCTTGCGCTCGCGCTCGAGGCCCATCACGCCGCCCAGGACGAGCGCTGCGCCGATGCGGAGGGCGATTTCGAGCGGTGGCAGAGGTTCCATGGCGATCGAAGTATCGTCGTTTGTGAAGATTCTGTCAAGATTGACAAGCCTTTGCATGACAAAAACTTGAGAGCCACACGGCGGGTGGTTTTCCGCTTGACGCAGCGTGAGCGTGCGTTCACCGCCGCGGCGAATCAGCCGGTGTGCGCGAGGCGCCAGAGCACCGCGCCGGTCGCCGCGGCGAAGACCGCGCCGGCGACCATCAGCGGCTTGTCGCGCGTCACCATCTCCGTCGGGTCGTCGTAGAGCCCGCGTTCAACGAGCACCATGCTCCGCAGGAGGCAGTACGTCGCGGGCACGAGCGTCACCCACATCCAGTTGAAGCCCGCGGGCATGCCCCACCAGGCGGCGCCCGCGAAGAGTTCCTCGCGGCTCTGCACGTACGCGGCGTACGTCAACAGCGCGCCGACCGCGGTGACGACCACGCTCATGCGCAGCAGGTGGTCCGTGTACTTCGCCTGCACGCTCCGCGCTTCGTGCGCCTCGTAGCCCCCGGCCTCCGCCGTCCGCCGCTCCCCCAGACGCTTCGAAAAGGCCAGGAACATCGCGAGGAAGAGCGTGCAGTTGAGCAGCCACGTGCTGGGCGCGATCCCCACGGCGACGCACCCGGCCAGCACGCGGAGGACGAAGCCGAGCGAGAGGCTCACGACATCGGCGATCACCGCGTTCTTGAGGAACGCCGAGTAGCAAACGACGTTCAGCGCGTAAAACCCGGCGAAGGCCATGAACGCCCAGCGCTGGCCCGGGTGGATCAGCATGCCCAGCCCGGCGGCGGAGGCGGCGAGCGCCAGGATCATCGCCCACGCGACGCCGGGGCCGATGAGGCCCGACGCGATGGGCCGGTTGCGCTTGCGCGGGTGGACGCGATCGAGCGGCGCGTCGCGCAGATCGTTGTAGATGTAGCACGCGCTGCTGGCGAGGGCGAAGACGGCCGCGGCGATGCACCCCTGCATCAGCGCATCGCGCGTGTCCCGCCCCTGCGCCGCCATGTCGCGCAGGCCGTAGAGGGGGCCGAAGAGGACGAAGGCGCTCTTGACCCACTGGTGCGGGCGGAGCAGCCGCATCATCCCGACCAGCGGAGAACGGGGCGGCGGTGGTGGCTGGTCCGTGGGGTTCATCCGTGAGCGCGTGCTTCAGCGGCCCGGGAGCGTCCGGCGCTCCGGCGCCCGGGTGGCCGAACCATCGGTCGCATCCGCGGAGCCGTCGCCATTCACATCGGCTCCCGGGCGCATCGCCTCGTAGAGATCGTCCGGGCCGGCACGGCGGTCCGGGAATACGTCCCACCCGGCGGGCGCCGGGGCGGCTTCTGTGAACTCCGGCTCCGCGCCCGTCACGAATGGCATCGCTCCGCCGGGCGTCCCGCGGGGGCGTACGCCCTTGGAGACCGCGGGGTTCGGAATGTCCCGGGGGACCGTCTGGGAGGGGCCTCTTGCGCCCGGACGTACGCTGCGGCCGATGGCCGAACGCCTCCCGCCCCCGCGCTTGATCGGGCTCTTCCTCGGCCCCGCCCTCGCCGCGATCCTCTACTTCACCCTCCCCGCCGCGTCGGAGAGCGGGGGCCCTGGCCTCTCGCACGCCGGACGGATGACCGTCGCGCTGGGCGCATGGCTGGCGGCGTGGTGGATCACCGAGGCGATCGCGATCGAGGCCGCCGCCCTGCTGCCGCTCGCGCTCTTCCCGCTCGCGGGCGTCGCGACCATGAAGGACGCCGCGCGGCCCTACGCGGACGAGGTCGTCTTCCTGTTCCTCGGCGGCATGCTCCTCGGCAGCGCGCTCGAGCGCTGGAATCTTCATCGGCGGCTCGCGCTGCGCGTTATGCTGCTGCTGGGCGCGAGCCCCGCGCGCCTCGTCGGCGGCCTCATGCTCGCGACGGCGGTCATCAGCATGTGGGTCTCGAACACCGCCGCGGCGGTGATGATGCTGCCCATCGGCGTCGGGATCGTCCAGCTCGCGCACACGCACCACGAGGCCGACGGCGCATCGCAGGCGGACAGGCCGGCGCGGAACTTCGCGATCGCGGCGATGCTCGCCATCGCGCAGGGGGCGTCGATCGGCGGCGTCGCGACGATCATCGGCAGCCCCCCCAACGGCGTCACGGTCGCGTTCGTGGCGCGCACCTTCGGCGACGCCCCGACATTCGCGGAGTGGGCGCTCGTCGGCGTGCCCGTAATGCTCGTCGTGCTCCCGGCGGCGTGGGCTTTGCTGCTCCTGATTTTCCCGGTGCGGGGGCTGCGCAGCGGCGGCGCGCACGGCTACCTCGCCGGCGAGCTGCGGACACTCGGCCCCATCACCCGCCCCGAGCTCACGCTGACCACCGTCTTCGGGCTCGCCGCGGCGGCGTGGATCTTCCGTGAGCCCCTCGCCCATCTCGTCGGCCTCACCCGCACGGACGCCGCCGGGAAGACGACCCTTCTCCTCACCGACGCGGGGATCGCGATCCTCGCGTCCCTCATCCTCTTCCTCGCCCCGGTCGGGGGCGGCAGGTTCGCCCTCGATTGGAACACCGCCGGCAAGATCCCGTGGGGCATCCTTCTCTTGTTCGGCGGCGGCCTGTCGCTCGCCGCGGCGGTGGAGGCCAACGGCGTGGACGACTTCCTCGCCGGGCTCTTCGGCGGCCTGACGGGAGCCCCGACGGTCGTCGTGCTCGCGGTCTTCGTCCTCGCATCCATCTTTCTGTCGGAAGTCGGCAGCAACACGGCGGTGGCGACGGTCCTCCTCCCCGTGGTCGCGGGGGCGGCGGTCAAACTCGGCGTGCCGCCCGAGGGGGCGTGCATGTGCGTGGGGCTGGGCGTCAGCCTCGCCTTCATGATGCCCTGCGGCACGCCCCCCAACGCGCTGGTCTTCACCTCCGGCCACCTGCGCGTCGCGGACATGGTGAAGAGCGGCGTCCTGCTCAACATCGCGTGCGCGGTGATCATCACCCTGGCGGCGTTGTTCCTGGTGCCGCTGGTGTGGGAGATCGCGCCGTCAACCGGCGGGCAATCCGTGGAAGTGGAGAAGGCGAGCGTGCCGATACAGTGAGCGGGAACGGTGATCGGCGATCGGTGAACGGTGGCGCCCGGCCGACCGGCGCGTCAGGAACCGCAGAATCGGATCAATGCCACCATTCACTGATCACGGATCACCGATCACGCGCACGTGCCGGAAGCCCGTGCCACGAGAGAGAACGAGCAAGGACGCCCCGTGACCGCTCTTCCACACCCCGCCGCAACGCCGACGCATTCACCCCGTCTCGCCGCGCCGGCCGAGGCCGTCCCCGCGGGCGGGCTCGACCTGCTCCTGCGGCACGTCTTCCTGATCGGCATCGGCGGCTGCGGCATGTGCGGCCTGGCCCGCATGCTCAAGGCGCGGGGCGCGATCGTCTCCGGCTCGGACAAGGAGCGGAGCCAGGCGACCGACGACCTGCTGGACGAGAAGATCGGCGTGACGTTCGATCAGTCGCGCCCGTGGCTGCCCGACGCATGCGACCTCGTGATCGCGTCCGCCGCGGTGCGGCCCGACCACCCGCAGTGGATGGAGGCCGAACGCCGCGGCATCCCCGTGATGCTCTACGCCGAGGCGCTGGGCAAGTGCATGGTCGGCCGGACGGGCATCGCCGTCGCCGGCACGCACGGCAAGAGCACGACGACCGCGATGCTCGGGTGCGCCCTGACGGACGCGGGGATCGACCCGGGTGTCATCGTGGGCGCCACGAGCAACCAGCTCACGGACGGCGCGCTCGCGGGCCCGGGAGCAGCAACGGGCTTCCGCCTCGGCTCGGCGGCGATCCCGACCGGGGCGATGGCCGGCAAGCCCGGCATCCTCATCGCCGAGGCGTGCGAGTTCAACCGCAGCTTCCACAACTTCCGGCCCACGATCGCGTCGATCTCGAGCGTCGAGGCCGACCACCTGGATATCTACGGGTCCCTCGACGAGGTCGTCCGCGCCTTCCGCGAGTTCGCCGCCCTCCTCCCCTCGGCCCGCGACGGCGGGCGGCTCCTTATCGCCCACGAGGGTGCGCACCGGCGCGAGGTGACCGCGGGCCTGGACTGCGCCGTCTCGACCATCGGCTTCTCGCCCGAGGCCGACTACGTCGTCGGCTTTGACCCCGCCACGCGCGAGGTCACGGTCTCGCACGAGCGGCGCGCGATGGCCAGGTGGGTCAACCGCCTGCCGGGCAGCCACATGGCCGTGAACGCGGCGACGGCGCTCGTGCTGGCGGCGTGGGTCGGCGCGGACACAGCCAGGGCGGCCGAGAGCCTCGCGGCCTTCGCCGGGATCGACCGCCGCATGCAGATGCTCGGCGAGCGCACGGTCGCGGGCGGGTCTGTCCGCGTCTACGACGACTACGGCCACCACCCGACGGAGATCGATTGCACGCTCCGCGCCCTGCGCGAGAGCGAGCGGCCGCACGAGAAGGGCGGGCGGTTGATCTGTGTCTTCCAGCCCCACCAGCACAGCCGCACGCGCCACCTCCTCGAGGAGTTCGCCAGCAGCTTCTCGCAGGCGGACGTCGTCATCGTGCCGCACATCTACTTCGTGCGCGACAGCGAGGAAGAGAAGACCCGCGTGACGGCGGGAGACCTCGTGGACCGCCTGCGCGAGAAGGGCGTGCGCGCGATGCACCTCTACCCGTTCGAGGCGATCATCGACCACCTCGGGCATTCCTGCCGGGCCAACGACCTGCTCGTCGTGATGGGCGCGGGGCCCGTGTGGCAGGTGGGGCGGGGGTACCTCGGGCGGTAAAGAGAAGACTTCAGCACAGAGCCGCAGAGAGGATGGGATCGATGAGAAGAGATGGATTGGCCGAAAGACGCGGATGTCTGATGCTCTCGTGTCTCCGTCTTCAGGCCCAGCATTCTCTTCTCTTCCTGCTCATCTTCTCTGTGTCTCTGCGCTGAATCCTGGGAGGGGCAACGCCGTGCCCGCGACTGTCTCGGACAAGCCGGTCTTCACGAAAGCGCCCATCCCCACGTGGTTCGGCGTGGGCGGCGGCGCGGACGCGATGGCTTCCCCCCGGAGCCTCGATGAACTCCGCGCCTGCCTGGCCGTCGACCCGGCGCTGCGCGTCCTCGGCGAGGGCGCGAACCTGCTCGTGGACGACGACGGCGTGCCGGGGCTGGTGGTGCGGCTCGACGCGCCGGCCTTCACCGGCGTCGAGTACCTCGACCGCGGCCTCGTGCGCGTCGGCGCGGGCGTCCACCTCTTCAAGCTCATCAACCAGACCGTCGGGCGCGGGCTCGCGGGGCTCGAGGTCCTCGCCGGCGTCCCGGCCAGCATCGGCGGCGCGCTCGTGATGAACGCCGGCGGCGCGTACGGGCAGATCGCCGACACCGTCCACACCGTCTTCGCCCTCGACCGCGAGGGCCGCGAGGTCTCGCTGACGCGCGAACAGATCGCCTTCGGCTACCGCGCCAGCGGGCTCGATCACCTGATCGTCACCGGCGCGGTGATGCGTCTGACGCCGGGCGACGCCGCGGCCCTCACCGCCCGCAAGAAACAGATCAACGACGCCAAGGACGCGAGCCAGCCGCTCCGGGCCAACTCCGCCGGGTGCTGCTTCAAGAACCCGACGCTGCGCCACGCCGTCGCGGGCGTCGGCGAGGCCGGGCAGCGTGTCTCGGCGGGCATGGTCATCGACCGCGCGGGCCTGAAGGGCACGCGCCTGGGGAGCGCCGTCGTCAGCGATCGGCACGCGAACTTCCTCCTGTGCGAGGACCGCAGGACCGGCCGCGCGCGCGACATCATCGACCTCATCAACCTCGTGCAACGCCGTGTCATGGACGCGTTCGGTATCGCCCTCGAGCGCGAGGTCGTCATTTGGAGCAGGGAGTCGCTATGACCGCGGAGCGAATCCTCGTCCTGGGCGGCGGGCCCGACAGCGAGCGCGAGGTGTCCCTCGTCAGCTCGCAGGCGGTAGCCGACGCGTTGACGGCGGCGGGCTGCCGCGTGCGGCGAGAGGTCGTCGACCGCATCGACGCTCCCGCGATCCGCGCCCTGAACGCGGACGCCGTCTTCCCCGTCCTCCATGGTCCCTGGGGCGAGGGCGGGCCGCTGCAGGACGTGCTGCGCGACGCCGGCGTGCCCTTCGTCGGCTGCGACGCCCCGGCGGCGCGGCTCGCGATGGACAAGATGGCCACCAAGCTCGCCGCGGCGGGCGCCGGCGTCCCGACGCTCCCCGCGTGCGTCCTCAACGAGCGCGACCCCGCGCCGCCGCTCCCGCTCCCGGTGGTCGTCAAGCCGATCCACGAAGGCTCGAGCGTGGGCGTCTCGATTTGCCGGGATATGGCGGGCTGGGAGGAAGCGCTGCGCCGCGTCGCGTCGGACCGCGCGCAGCACCCGCTGCGTACATATATGGTTGAGCGCGCCGCGATCGGCGCCCGCGAGCTCACCGTCGGCTGGCTCGACGGGCGCACGCTCCCCATCGTCGAGATCAAGCCCGGCGTCGAGTTCTACGACTACGAGGCCAAGTACAACCGCGACGACACGCGGTACGAGTGCGATCCCAAGCTCCCGGGCGACATCGCCGACCGCGTCAAGGCCTTCGCGCTCGCGACCGCAAAGGCCGCCGGCGTTCGGCACCTCGCCCGCGTCGACTTCCTCCTCGACGCCGACAACAAGCCGTGGCTGCTGGAGGTCAACACCATGCCCGGGTTCACGGGGCACTCCCTCTTCCCCATGGCCGCGGCGCACGCCGGTATCCCCTTCCCGCAACTCGCGGCGACGCTGGTGCGCCTGGCCCTCCGCGACGCCGGCCGGAGTTTCACGCCCGCCCCGGCGCAAGGCCGATAGCAGCGGCAGCGCGAGCGTGCGCGGGTTCGGTTGTTGTTCGCGCAACCGGAACGCGCCGGCGCGTCGCAAGGATGATCGATGGCCGGCAAGGATGTAAATCTTGCGCCCTTCTCGTGGCGCGTCTTCTTCACGGCGCTCGCGAGCTTCTCCCTCGTGGTGCTGCTGCTCGGGCTCCTCGTCGGGCTCGTCGTCGGCATGCGCCCGCTCGAGGAGCGCGTCGAGCGCATCGCGGGCGTGCGCGCGGGCACGATCGATATCCGCTGGCCGGTGATCTCGAGCGAGGAGACCGGCGAGACGCTGACGTGGGTCCCGGAGAAGGAACGCGTGATGCTCCTCGCGATCGCCGAAGAAGCGCTCGCGCGCGACGCGGGGCGCTTCACCGGCGCGCCGATCGAGCGAGTCGGCCAGGCGATGGCGACCAGCGGCTGGTTCCAGAAGACCCCGACCGTGCGCCGCGAGGTCGGCGGGCGCGTCGTCGTCGACGGCGCGTGGCGCGTCCCCGCGGCGGTCGTCCGCCGCGACGGCGTCGATCAGTTGGTGTCGTGGGAGGGCTTCCCGATGCCGCTCACCGCCGCGATCGACTCGACGCTCTTCCCGGTGATCGCCGGCCCGGCGCTGCCGGCGCCGATGAACGCGGACCGAGCGCCCGACTACGCGACGGCCTGGCCGGGCGAGGACGTCGCCGCGAGCCTCGAGCTGCTGCAGGTCCTGCTGCGCCAGCCCTTCGCGGGCCAGATCAAGGGCGTTGACGCCGGCACATACGCCGCGGAGCGCACGCTCGTGATCCTCACGACCCACGGCACGCGCGTGGTCTGGGGCGGGCGCGTGAGCAAGCCCGCGCTGGGCGAGGTGACGAGCGCGCAGAAGATCGCGCACCTCCAGACGCTCTTCGACAGGCACAAGCGCATCGACGCGGGCTACCCGGTCATCTACGTGAACAACACCAAGCTGCAGTTCGACGTCTCCGCGACGGCGCAGGCGATCGCGCCCGACCTGCTGACCGACGGCGCACCCGCAGAGACCGACGCGGCCGTGGCGCAGGCGGACGAAACGAAGCCGCGGGCGCGCTAAGTTCGTTCCCGCAACCCGCAACATCGCAGGCGCGTACAAGTTCTGTGCCGCGCGTCTCGTTTGTCATCCCCGCTCACAACGAGGCGGTGACCCTCCCCGGGACATTGGGCGCGATCCGCTCGGTGATCGACGAGCTCGCGCTCGACGCCGAAGTGATCGTCGCCGATGACGCCTCCTCGGACACGACCGGCGACATCGCCCGCGCGGCGGGCGCAACCACCGTGCGCCACGAGAAGCGCCAGATCTCGGCGACGCGAAACCTCGGCGCCCGCGCGGCGTCGGGAGGGCTCCTGTTCTTCGTCGATGCGGACACGCTGGTCAATGGCGACACAGTGCGCGAGTCGATCGACGCGATCGAGCGCGGTGCCATCGGCGGGGGCGCGATGGTGCGCTTCGACGGCTGGGTGCCCTTCTATGTTCGGGTGATGCTCGTGCCCCTCGTGCTGTTTTTCAGGGCCGCGAGACTCTCGGGCGGCGCGTTCTTTTTCTGCCGCGCCGACGCCCAGCGCGCCGTCGGCGGCTGGGACGAAACCGTCTACGCGGGCGAGGAAATCCACCTCGCCCGCGCGCTCAAGAGACACGGACGCTTCGTCGTCGTGCCCACCGTCGTTGTGACCTCCGGCCGTAAGGCGCGGACGCACTCGGCCATGGAGCTTCTCTTGGTGCTCTTCAAAGGCGCGCTCCGCGGCAAACGCTTCACGGCCGACCGCGCGAACCTGGACTTCTGGTACGGTCCCCGAAGGAAAGACCCGCTGGGACGTTGACGCGGCGCCGGCCGTGTACGCTCGCCCCGTGGAGCTGACGCAACTCCGCTACTTCGCTGTGATCGCCCGCGAGGGGCACATGACCCGCGCCGCGCGCCGGCTCGGCGTCACCCAGCCCGCCCTCTCCGCGATGCTCAAGAAGCTCGAGGCCGAGGTCGGCGCGCCGCTCCTGCACCGCACCGGCAGGGGCGTCGACGTGACCGAGGCGGGCCGCCTCTTCCTCCGCTACGCGGACGAGGCGCTCCTCGCCGCGGAGCGCGGCAAGGCGGGCGTGCGCGAGCTCATGGGCCTCGAGGCGGGCACCATCCGTGTGGGCGGCGGCGCGACCGCGATCACCTACCTCCTGCCCCCCGTCATCAGCGCCGTGCGCCGCGCCCACCCGGGCCTGCGCTTCTACATCCGCGAGGCCGGCAGCGCCGCCGTCGCGCAGGCCGTCGTCTCCGGCGAACTCGACCTGGGAATCGTCACGCTTCCCGTCAACCCCGACGACGCGGGCAAGCTCGTGCAGGCCGCGGCCTTCGACGACGAGCTGCGCCTCATCGTCCCCGCCGGCCACCGCCTCGCCGGCAAGCGGAGCTTCGCGTGGAAGGACCTCGCCGGCGAGCCCTTCGTCGGCTTCGAGGCCGGGAGCGCGGTGCGCGACGTGATCGACGGCGCCGCGAGCAAGGCCGGCGTCACGCTCGACGTCGTGATGGAGCTGCGCTCGATCGGCTCGATCAAGAGCATGGTGCGCGCGGGTGTTGGCGTGGGCTTCGTCTCGCGCTTCGCGCTGAACGACGACGCCGGGCCGGGCCTGACGAGCCGCGACGGCTCGCTCACGCGCAGGCTCGCGCTCGTGCGCCGCAAGGACCGCGTCCCCGGGCCCGCCGCCGCGGCGTTCGAGAGGGCGATGAAGACGACGCGGCCGACGCCGTGAACCTCACTTGCCCGGCGTCTGGTTGATGATCCGCAGGCTGTCGCCGGACTGCTTCCGGCCGAGAAGGCCGTCCACCGCCCGGTCGAGGCGCGTGTCCGATCGGTACGGCTTCTGCACCTGCACGCTCGAGCCCCCCACGCCGCGCGAGGCGACGACGCGCTCATAGCAGCCGGCGAGCCCGGCGAGCATGGTGGCGGCGCAGAGGACGGGGAGCACGCGGCGGCGGTTCATGCGGGATCATACTTCACCGCGCGAGGCCCGGCTCACCGGCGCGCAAACCGGGGGCGATTCCCCCGCGTATGGCTACGGTTCCCCTGATGGCCGGCGCCCCGCCGGTCGATAACCACTCGGGAACGACGCACCCGCCCGAACGAGCCCGGAGCCAGCGCACGACGCCATGGAAGTTATTCTCAGCATTATCTTCGGGGTGCTCGCGCTGGGCGCCGGGCTTTACCTCCTGATACGCGTCAACCGCGGGTTCCCGATCCTCTCGCAGTTCCACTTCTTCCTGGCCGGGTTCATCATCTTCCAGCTGACCAGCGGCGCCCTCTGCTTCGCGTACGGCCGGTACGGCGAGGGGCAGGGCGTCACCGATCCGGTGACCTCGGGGTTCATCTACCTCGGCTACGTCGTCGTCTTCCTCACGATCTTCCTCATCGCGTACCACCGGGGGTGGTTCACGTTCGGGATCTACCGGCGAATCGGCGAGCGTTTCCCCGCGCCGGGCTCGGTCACGATGATGATCCTGGCCGCCGGCATCCTCGGCATGGCCGCGGTCTTCCGGTTCGTGCTGGCGTTCGTCCCCGTCTTCTCGCAGTTGGCGCTCATCATCGCCGCGGCGCTGTGCGCGGCCGCGGCGGCCACGGCCTCCTGGGCGTGGGCGCGTCACTGGCGCAACCCGGCGTTTATCGCCGGCGCGATGGCGATCGTCGCCGGCGCCGTGCTGATGATGATGTACCAGAACTTCGGCCGGCGCGACGTCACGAGCGTGCTGCTGGCGTGCACGTGGGGCGCCTTCCACGGCTACTTCAAGCACGTCTCGTTCCGGCGCGCGGCTCTCCCCCTCGCGGTCGTCGCCGTGATGGGCCTCACCGTCATCTCCGCCTTCACCAACACGCGCTCCGAGCGCATCAAGGAGATGGGCATCGGCGAGGTCGTCGGGCGGCTCTTCAGCGCGAACATCGTCAACGGCTGGATCGACATGTTCTCCGGCCAGGACGCGGCGGCGTACTCCATGTACCTGATCGAGAACCGGCCCGAGGCATCGCCGTACGACCCGCTCCACTCGCTGGTGTACGGCGTCACGATGCCGGTGCCGCGTCAGTTCTGGGACGGGAAGCCCACCGGCCTGGGGCTCACGATGGTGCCCGAGATGGGCATCCGGTTCAAGAGCTCGGGGTACAACGTCGGCCCGGGGCTGATGGGGCACATCGCCAACGACATCCCGTACATCGCCCTCTGGCTGTACCCGCTCCTGATCGCGGGCCTGCTCGCCAACGGCGACAGGCTGATCGCGCGCTTCCCGGACAACCCCTTCATCGTCATCCCGCTCGGCGTGCCGCTCGGGGAGATCGTGGCGATTTCGCGGGGCGAGCTCGGCCTCTTCCTCTTCCGCACCGTGGCGGCGACGATCTCGGCGTACTTCTTCATGTGGCTGGTCGCGCGCGTGTTCATCGCGTTCGGCATGCGCTACGGGACGATGGCCGGCGAGGCGGGGCACGATCAGGACGGGGTCGAGTACGCGGACGCCGGTGAAGCGGCGCGGGGCTACGACGCGGGCGCGTACGAGCGCGGTTGACGCCGCTTGTTCGGCGTCGGGGCCCGCGCGCCGCCACGCCACGCGATCGCGGGGCCCGGCCCCACCTTCCGATTCACGGCCCGCCGCGTCAAGCAGTTTCCGCGGTTTTCATGCGCGCGTGCGCCGCGGCCGCGGCGCGTGCCGAAGATGGCTCGGACGCCTGGTTTCCCGCGTAGGCGCTCCGGGAAGGGCCAAGAACCGTTCCCGGCGGTGCGCCGACAATTCGTCGATCCAGACGCGCCCTTCGAGCGTCGAAAGCAACAGCCGGCGCACCGTCGCCGGGAAGGACCGCCCGCATGCTCCGCCTTGTCTGTATCACCGCCGCCGTCGGCGCCGCCCTCGAGGTCGCGCTGGCCTCCGGCGTCTCGCCCGTCCCGCCCGCCGAGGCGGGCCAGCCCAGAGTAGTCTCCCGCAAGGTGGGCCTGTACGCCGAGATGCGCAAGGCCGACACCGACGAGCCCATCTGGGCGATGCAGCGGGTGCCGCTGTACGAGAGCTTCCCCGCCGGCGTCACCGTCGAGACGCAGCTGAACCCGCAGCCCGAGGGCGCCGACGTGGTCTACACCGTGCGCAACGTCACGGCCTCGCGCAAGACGATGGGGCGCCTGCGCGTCGGCATCCTCAACCTGGGCCAGGAAGTGGACTGGTACAAGTTCCGCATCGGCACCGAGAAGCTCCGCGGCCGTAGCGCCACGCACGTCGGCCAGTCGTTCCTCTACCCGCACGACCTCTACGCGCCGGTGCAGGTCGTCGCCAACGACCGCTGGGCGGTGGGGGCCTCGATCCAGTACCCGGTGATGCAGTACAAGCACGACGTGCGTGTCTCCATCGCCAGCCCGGGCAGTTGGATGGCCGAGGGCGAGGCGGGGCGCGGCTGGCTCATCGACTTCGACCTCTCGAACCTCGGCTACACCAACGAGCACACGACGATGGCCTACGAGGGGACCATCGAGCCCGGCGAGGAGCGGACCTACGTCGTCTCGGTGCGCTGGACCGACCGCCCCGACGAGTGGGTGCGCACGCTCAAGCCGTACCGCGACTACTTCCGCGCCATGTACGGGCCGGTCACGTACCGGCGCTCCAACGAGGTCATCACGGGGTACGGCATGGCCGACACCTCGCTGATCACCGCGAACAACCCGATGGGCTACCGCGGCTACCTCCGGCCGGACCTGAACGGGTTCGCGCCCGTGGTGCGGGACCTGCGCGAGCGCATGGTGAACTGGGCCGGCGTGATGCTCTGGGCCCCCACGGGCGTGTACAACATCCGCCGCGAGTGGAACTGGCCCTACCAGGCGGCGAGCCACTGGGAGAGTGACCCCGAGACGAACACGGCCTTCGATCCGGAGATCGGGCTGCCGTCGTTCGTCGCGACGGGCAAGAAGCTGGGCATCTGGTGGGGCCGCTCGACCGAGCTCGCGCTCGAGTGGCCGCCCGAGGCGCTCCACAAGTTCGACCCGGACAACCCCGTCCACCGCGAGGCCGCGCTCCGCGAGCTGGACGCGGCCGCCCGCGCCGGCGCGACGTTCATCGGCCTGGACACGTGCGTCCCGAACCACACGCCGATCTGGAAGCTCGTGCCGTGGCTCAGGTTCATGAAGGAGCGGCACCCGCAGATCACGTTCGTGACCGAGCCGGCGCAGTGCGACATCCTGCACACGATCGCGCCGACGTGGCTCGCGGCGTCGATCGAGCTGGGCGGCCCCGCCATCCCCGAGGGCAAGCGCTTCAGCGTGAACGACCCGGACACGCTCGCGCACTTCCTCCTGCCGGGGCACGAGACGTGGGTGGGGTTCGGCTACTACCTCTGGGAGCGCGAGCACGGCCAGACGACCGAGTCGCTCCAGCACGCCGACGTGCGGCGCTTCGCCGAGCTGGGCTACCGCCCGCAGATCTTCACCGACCGCCACGGGCCGGCGACCTTCCCCCAGGTCGCTCCCAGCTGGGAGTTCCTGCCGAGCGACGTCGCGGACAGCGACCCGTGGATCGCCGACCTGCGCGCGGGCCGCATGGCCGGCGAGCCGGCGCCCCAGGACCCGCCGAGCGACGATCCGTCGCCGCCGCAGGAGACGCCCGCGGAGACGCCAGCGCCGCAGGACCCGCCGCCCGAACAGCCCGCGCCTCAGGCTCCGCCGAGCGAGCCCCCCGCGCCGAGCGACCCGGCGCCCGCGCCGCCCCCGAGCGCGTCACCGCCGCCGCAGAACGCGCCGCTGATGATCCGCTACCCGCACCACCGGCTGAACCAGCGCATCGATCGCACCATCCGGCGATCATCGACGATCCGACCCGCCAATCGCGTGACGCGCGTGATCGTTAGCAACAGCCAGAACCAGGCCAACAACCAGGGCAATCAACAGAACAACCAGGCGCCCGCGCAGCAGCAGCAGAACAACGCGCAGCCGTCGACGCAGAACGCCCCGGCGTCGCCGATCAACACGCAGCGGTCCCGGCGCGACCGGTCGAAGACGCCGGGCCTTGTGGGCGAGGCGCTGCGCAAGAACCAGTGACGCGCCGCGCTTCTTCGGAAGAGAACGTGTGCCACGACCCTCGCGACACCGCGGGGGTCGTGTTCTTTGGTGGCGGAGACAAAGTGGCAAAGTGGCAAAGCCGGAGCGCAGACGTGCGTTCTTGAGCGCCGCGTGAATCGCTTGCTCTTTGGTTCGTTCTTGCTTCTGTTGAGGGGTTTTCCCTCGCGCCGCGGGCGGTGGTCCGTGGCGCGGTGACACTCGGGGGGACGCGCTGCCCCGTGCACCGTGCCTTCGTCGGATCCCGCGGGCGCCGGACGGGCGGACGGACACGCTCACTTTCAGGGTGAGCAAGGCGGAGCGCTGGGGGACCAGCCTCCGCGACGCCGCGGGCCCGGATGTCTCCCCGGACCTCACGGCGTCACCGCCGACCGTGCCGGTCCGCACGCCCAGCTCCCCACGGTGCCAACCCGGCCGGACCACCGGGTCTCCACCGCGCCCGTGCGCGGTGTCGACCCACCGACGGGGAAGGCCGCTTGCCGTGAGCAGCTGAGCGGGCGTCTCGACACCAATGGGCGGGCGAGCGCATTCGCGCGCACAAACGTGATCGATCGATGGGGAGGTGAGCGGGCGGGGAGGTGGGGAGGTGAAGGCGGAAAGACCGACTGGAGAAGGGGTTGCGGAGCGCGGAGAGGGAGAGAAGAAAAAGTTGGAAGGCAGCGCAGATTGCGGCACGGCGCGAGCGTCGGTGTGCGCACAAACCTTGATCGTGCGCGCAGGCCGGTGATCGCGGCGTGGGGAGGCGCAGCTCGTGCCGTAGCCCGACGGGCTGCTCGTGGCTGACGAGCACGCCATCGGCGTGCAGGCCAAATGTGCCGCTTCCGGGAGCGTCGCTGCGCTCCACCCCCGGCTACGCACGCTCACGCGTTCGGCGTGGGAAGAGCACGGAGACGCGAGGAGACAAGCACTTCGGCGGCACGAGACGGGGCCCAAGACGCCTCGCCCCCGGAGAAGAGAAGACTCCGCCGCGGAGCGGCGGAGCACCGAAGAGCACGGACCGTCCGAAGACGGCCGGTCAGTGGCACGAAGAAAGAGAAGACGCGGAGGACACTACAGCACGAAGACGCCGATGACAAAGACCGCGGCGAGGACCGCCCATTGCGTGCCGCACCAAAGGACGATCGCGCCGACACGCAGCGGGAGCAATGGTGCGAGCCGTGGTCTGACATCGGCGGCTTCAACGCCGGCGACGACACCGAAGACCCCGCACGCAACGAGATAGATGCACGTCACGACGAGGCCCTGCGTGACCAATGTCTGCTTCGAGACGGTTTGAGCGAGTCCGAATCCGCCGCCGACGAGGACAAGCACATACCCGAAGCTCATCGCCCGTACCGCCGCGATTCCATCGGTGCCGCGCAGGCACACCATCGCTTGCGCGATGCGCTCCGTGCTCATGCCCGCGCCGCACTCCGGGCACACCCTTCCACCCGGCCGCCACGGCAGGCCCGCGAGCGGGTACCCACAGTCCTGGCACGTGCCGCGGATGAGGAATGCCGTGCACACGGAGGTACCGTACCGCCCCTTGGTAGTCAGAGTCTGCCTGCCAAAATAGCCACCAAGGTGATCACCGATGCCCATGCCACCCACCGTGCGCCGCGCCAGAAGACGTCTAGCCCGAGCCGCACAGCCGACCAGCGTGTCAGCCAAGGGCGCCGGCCGCTCATCTCGGTCGAAGCCACTACTCCAACAACCGCGCACATGACCAGATACAAGACCGTCAGCATTATGCCGAACGACACCACGTCGTCCAAACCCGCGAACGTCACGAACGCGGCGCATGCCAGGAGCATCATTCCGTAGCCGATCGCGAGCGCGCGGACCGCGGCGTACGCGCCCGTCCCGCGCAGGAGCGCGCCCGCGGCGCGAACGTCTTGCGTCGTCGTGCAGGCGCCGCACTCCGGGCACCAGCGGCCGCCGTCGCGCCGGGGGATGCCGACGAGTGAATACGCGCACTGACGACAGGTTGTGCGCAGCCTCCACGCGTTCTGCACAACCAACCGTAGGGATTCGCGCCGCGCTTTCACGCGCTGTTCAACGCCGCGGCGTGCCTTTCAAGAGGAGAGCGGGCGCGCACCGAACGTACAGTGCGCGCCGAGGAGCACGATGGGGAAGACGACCGTCAACGAGCAGACGCCCGCCGCGCCGCGCCCGGGCTTCGCCCACCTCCACCTGCACACCGAGTACTCGCTCCTCGACGGCGGCAACCAGATCGAGCGCCTCGTGGACCGTGTGGCCGAGCTCGGGATGTCGGCGTGCGCGATCACCGACCACGGCAACATCTTCGGCGCCGTCGCCTTCTACGAGGCGTGCAGGGCCAAGGGCGTCAAGCCCATCCTCGGCGTCGAGGCGTACGTCACGCCGCCCGGCAAGCCGCGCACCGACCGCACCTACACCGGCGGCGGCGAGGGGGGCTTCCACCTGGTGCTGCTCGCGATGAACAACACCGGGTGGAAGAACCTGATGAAGCTGTGCAGCGAGGCCTACCTCAACGGCTTCTACTACAAGCCGCGGATCGACCGCGAGCTGCTCGCGGCGCACAGCGAGGGGCTGATCGCGATCAACGGCCACCTGGGCAGCGAGATCGGCGACCACTTGCTCGACTACCACCGCACCGGCGACAAGAAGCACTGGGACGCGGCGGTGGAGAGCGTTGTTTGGCATAAAGCCGCATTCGCGGCGGCCGGCACGAATCACGAATCACGAACGACGAACCACGCCGCGGAGGCGGCGGTTCCCCGTTTTTACGTCGAGCTTCAGCACCACATCCCCGAGCAGAACGCGATCAACCCGCTGCTCGTGAAGCTCGCGCGCGAGCACGGCGTGCCGCTCGTCTGCGACAACGACGCCCACTTCCTCCGGGAGGAGGACCACGACAGCCACGACACGCTGATCTGCATCTCCACCGGCAAGGGCAAGCGCGACGCCAACCGCATGCGCTACCCGCGCGAGCTGTACGTCAAGAGCCGGGCGGAGATGGAGGCGATGTTCGCGGCGGACGCGTACAACAACGGGGAGTTCGGCGAGGCCGGGCGCGAGGCGCTCGAGAACTGCGCACGCATCGCCGAGGCGTGCAACGTCAGCCTCGCGCTGGGCGCCAACCACGCGCCGATGGTGCGCGTCACGCTGCCGCGCGAGAAGGATCTGCCGCGGCGCGAGGAGGAGCGCTTCGGCGGCGACCTGACGGCGTGGTACACGGAGTACTGCTCGAAGTTCGAGCTGAGCCCGTTCCGCAACGAGGACGGCACCGAGCCCGGCGACGCGGAGAAGGCGAGGGCCAAGACAGACTGCGACAAGGCACTGCGGATGCTCGCCGAGGCCGGGTACGTCTGGCGGTACGGCCATGATGTGAAGGCCGCTCAGGGTGATGCCGAGCAGGCCGAGAAGATCTCGCGCCTCGAGCGCGAGCTCAAGATCCTCGCCGACAAGAACATCTCCGCCTACTTCCTGATCGTTTGGGACTTCGTCAACTGGGGCCGGGGCAACGGCGTCCCCGCGCTCGCCCGCGGCAGCGGCGTCGGCACGATGGTGGGGTATGTGCTCGGCTTGTCGAACGCGTGTCCCGTCCGCTACGGCCTCCTCTTCGAGCGCTTCACCGACCCGGACCGGAGCGAATACCCCGATATCGATATCGATCTATGCCAGGACGGGCGCGGCCGCGTCATCGACTACGTCCGCAGGAAGTACGGGCACGTCGCGCAGATCATCACCTTCGGGACGCTCAAGGCCCGGGCCGCGCTGCGCGACGTCGGGCGCGTCCTCGAGATGCCGATCCCGGAGGTGGACCGCATCTGCAAGCTCGTGCCCGAGACGCTAGGCACGACGATCAAGGACGCGCTCGAGCAGGAGCCCGAGCTCCGCGGCCTCGTCTCCCGCGACCCGCGGGTGAAGGAGCTGATCGACCAGGCGCTGGCGCTCGAGGGGCACACGCGCCACGCGGGCGTGCACGCCGCGGGCGTCATCGTCGCGACGCGTCCGCTCGACGAGATCGTCCCGCTCTACAAGCAGCCCGGTGAAGACGCCGTCATCACGCAGTGGGACGGGCCCACCTGCGAGAAGATGGGCCTGCTGAAGATGGACTTCCTGGGCCTGCGGACGATCTCCGTCGTCGAGCGCGCGAAGAAGCTCATCCGCGAGACGATGACGGAGGAGGAGATCTGGGCGGCGGTGGGGCGGGCGGAAGAATTTCGCCAGTGGCAAAGTGGCAAAGTGGCAGAGTGGCGGAGTGGTGGGGGGGCGAATGAAGGTCAGGACGTTTCGCGACCTGGTCGTGTGGCAACGCGGCATGGACCTCGCGAGAACGACGTACGAAGCGACGGAACGAATGCCGAAGGCGGAGATGTTCGGACTGACAAGTCAAATGCGACGCGCGGCGTGCTCGATTCCGATGAACGTCGCGGAGGGGTTCGGCAAGCACTCACGGCCGGAGTTCATCCGCGGCCTTCGGATCGCGACCGGCTCGCTGCTGGAGCTGATGACGGCGTACGAACTCGCGACAACGCTCGGTCACGTGGAGACATCGCCGCGGATGATCGATCTTCTGGCCGAAGAGGATCGCCTGCTCAGCGCGTTGATCAGGAAGCCGGAAGCGAAGAAGGGGTAAGTGAAGCGTCGGGCTTGTCGGCTCCGTCTTTGCCACTTCGCCACTCTGCCACTTTGCCACTCAAGGCTCACCCGCTCGATCTCGATCGTCTCTCGTTCGCGGACCAGACCGTCTTTGAACTTTTCCGCCGCGGCGAGACGACAGGCGTCTTCCAGTTTGAATCCGGCGGCATGCGGCGATTGCTTGTCGAGATGAAGCCCGACCGGCTCGAGGACCTGATCGCCGCGAACGCGCTCTTCCGCCCGGGCCCCATGGACCTCATCCCGGACTACAACCGGCGCAAGCACGGCACCGAGGAGGTGCCCAGGGTCCACGACATCGTCGATCGTCACACGCGCGAAACGTACGGCGTGATGGTCTATCAAGAGCAGGTCATGCAGATCGTGCACGGCCTGGGCGGCATCAAGCTGCGCGACGCCTACTCGCTCATCAAGAACATCAGCAAGAAGAAGCACGACAAGATCGAGAAGGAGCGCCCGAAGTTCATCGAGGGCGCGGTGAAGCAGGGCCTCACGAAGGACGGCGCGAACGACCTCTTCGAGCTGATCCTGAAGTTCGCCGGCTACGGCTTCAACAAGAGCCACTCGACCGGGTACGCCATCGTCGCGTACCAGACGGCGTACCTCAAGACGTACTTCCCCGACCAGTACATGGCGGCGTTCCTCACGTACGAGAGCCAGGCGAGCAAGGTCGCGGACTGGATCCCGTACCTCGAGGACTGCAGGCGCACGCGGCGCGTCGACCCCGCCACCGGGGCGACGCTCAGCGTTGGCGTCGAGGTCAAGCCCCCGGACATCAACCTCTCGCAGGCCGAGTTCGCCGTCGTCCGCCAACCCGCCGATCCTTCCTCCCCACGCGCCGCGCCCGACGCACCTCGTAGCTCTTCGCACGTCCGCTTCGGCCTCAAGGCCATCAAGGGCGTCGGCGACAAGGCGATCGAGTCGATCATCGCCGAGCGCGAGAAGAACGGCCCGTTCACGAGCATCTTCGACTTCTGCGAGCGCGTCCCCGCGGGCTCGTGCACCAAGGGGTTCCTCGAGTCGCTGGTCAAGTGCGGCGCGTTCGACGGGCTGCACGGCCGGAACAACCGCGCCGCGATGATCGCGTCCATCGAGGGCGCGCTCGCCGCCGGCCAGCGCCTCGCGGCGGACAAGGCGGCGGGGCAGACGGCGCTCTTCGGCGGCGAGCCCGCCGCCGGCGGCGCATCCCCCCAGGGGCCGCGCACCGAGACGCCACTCGCGCGCGCGGAGCCGTGGGGCGAGAAGGAGACGCTCGCCTTCGAGAAGGAGACGCTGGGCTTCTACGTCTCCAGCCACCCGCTCGACCGCTGGAAGTACTGGAGCGCGGCGTTCGCGACGTGCTCGATCGCGGATATCAAGGGGAAGGAGCAGGACGCGCGCGTCGTCCTCCCGGCGATGATCCAGAGTGTGCGGACGATCGTGACGCGCAACGGCAAGGCGGCGGGGCAGCGCATGGCGATCCTCACGGTCGAGGACGCCACCGGCGCCTGCGACTGCGTCCTCTTCACGGACAACTTCGCCAAGTACGGACACCTCGCGACGGCAGAGGCCGTGGTCTTCGTCCTCGGCCGTATTGACCTCAAGCGCGGCGACCCGCAGGTGATCGTCGATCGCCTTGTTCCGATCGACGGCCTCCCGCTCGACAGCGGCAAGGTGCGGCTGTTCGTGGACGAGGTGCGCCTCAACGGCAGCGCGGGCGAGGCGCTCTCGCGCCTGCGCGGCATGCTCACGGCGGAGGCGCCGCCCGAGCCCAAGCCCGCCGCGGCGCTCGCGGATGTGGCGCTTCGCTTCCCGCTCGAGGTCGTGATCGGGACGCAGACGGGCGTCTACTTCCTCGCCTGCGACCCCAAGCTCCGCGTCTCCCTCTCGCCGCCGCTGGTGCAGTCGATCCTGGGCGAGCTGGGGGACGGCATGGTGAAGGTCGTCGGCGGCTTCACGCTCGACAAGGACAAGCCCAGGCCGTGGGAGAAGAAGCCGGCGCGGCGGTCGAACGACGAGTAGACCTGTTAGTCCGGCAACTCCACGCCCCGCGCCGGCGGCTCGCCCAGCGCGATGCGCGTGAGGCCCAGCTCTTTGCAGAGGGCGTGCAGACGCACGACCTCCTCATACGGCGCGTCGTCCGACGGCAGCATCACGACGACGGCGTCCGCCGGGCTTGTCGTGCCGAGGGCTTCGATGATCGCTCCGCGGGCCGCGGCGATGTCCGCCGCGGCGGCGTCGTTGACGCGCACGAGCGCACGCCCGCTCTCGCGCTCGACGCGGATGGTGAGGCGCGTCGGCGGGGGCGCGGCGTCGCTGCGCACGGCGCCGCTCTTGGGCAGGCGCGCCTGCACGAAGAACTCGGGGCCGAGGACGACGGCGCTGGCCATGAAGAAGATCAGGATCACCATCACGACGTCCACCATCGGCGTCATGTTGGGGCCGTAGTGCATCTCGTTGAGGGCCGATGCGGAGCGGTTGCGCCAGGTGTGCTTCACGCGCCGCCCCCCGTGGAGACGAGGCGCAGGTTCGCGACGCCCGCCTCGCGGCACGCGTTGATGACCGGCGCGACGCTCGAGTACGGCAGCGAGCGGTCGGCGCGGAGGGAGAGGGTCGTCGTCTGGGTCCCCGAGGACAGCTCGGGCATGCGCGCCCGGACCGCGTCGGCGAGGAGGTTCTGCGGCGTCTCCTGGTTGTCGACGTAGATGCGCAGGGCGCCCGCCTCGTTCACCACGGTGATGACCACGCCGGCGCCGGACTGCATCGTCGCGCCGTTCGTCCGCGGCAGGTCGACGCGTGCGCCGCGGTCGGAGGCGAGCTTGCCGACGATGAGGTAGAAGACGATCAGCACCATCACCACGTCGATGAGGGGCGTGACGTTGATCTTGCCCGCCGGGGCCCCGTGATGGCGTGCGCGGATGCGCATCAGCCCCGTCTCTCCGCGGCCGGCAGGGCTTCGATGACCTCGCTCGCGCTCACGATGGCGCGGGTGCAGAGGCGGTCAACGACGCCCCGGTACCAGCCGTACGCGAGGAGGCAGGGGATCGCGAGGCAGAGGCCCAGCAGCGTGTGGAAGAGCGCCTTGCTGATGCCGAGGGAGAGCTGCGCGGGGCCGGCCTGCCCGCCCGTCTCGCCCAGGCTCGTGAACGCGAGGATCATGCCCCACACCGTCCCCGCGAGGCCGACGAGCGGCCCCAGGTTGCCGATCACGCTCAGCATGTCGATCTTGCGGAACCAGCGGGCCGACTCCTCGCTCGCGGCGAGCTCGGCCGCCTCGCGCATCGTGGACTTGTCGCTGTGGCTGAGCCCCGCGCGCACGACGCGCGAGAGGAAGGAGTCGTCGCGCATCGCCGCGTCGCGGACCTCATCGGTCCGTCCTCCCCGTGCGGCGTCGAGCAGCCGTCTCGCCAGGTCGGGCGGCGCGATGTTCTTCTCGCGCACCTCCATCGCGCAGATCAAAACATTCGCGACGCCGACCACCGACCCGGCGAGCAGGAGGATCGTGAAGACGTCGAAGGACTGGCGGAAGAGGCCCCAGAGGGACATGCCGGGGCGGGCGGCGTCGGTCTGGGCCGCGGCGAGCGCGGGGAGGAGGTCGCCCAAGGCGGCCATGGCGGTCGTCATGGGGGATTATCGGCGGGCTGGGGGAGCTCGGCGGTGCGTCACCGCTTGCGGCGGTGAACACCTTCTGGTACGCTCCCGCCATGTTCAACCTCAAGCGGGAGAAACCGGCGCCCGCATTCTGGAAGTGGTTCGTCGAGAACGAGGACGCCCTCTTCAAGACCGTGGACCCGAACGCTGCGATCTACGAGTTTCTCGCGGAGCGATTGAAGAAGGTGCACGAGAGCCTTGTCTTCGAGATGTCCGCCGCGGCGGAAAGCCCGCGCGAGTTCGTCATCAGCGCCGATGGCGACCGCGAGGCGTTCTTCGCGGTTGAGGAGTTGGCGGATGCCGCTCCGCCACTCCCGAGATGGAAGATCACCCGGTTCCGGCCTCGGGTCCCTGATTATGCGAGCACATCGCTGCAATTTGGGGAGCACATCCTGAAGGCCGAGGAGATCGAGTACCAGTTGTTGGCCGGCCGGGACCGCAAGACGGGGCAGGTGTCGCTCGCCGTCCGCCTCTTCATGCCCGGCTGTACGCGAGAAGGGGACCCGGACTTCCTCAATATGGGGTTCCTGCTCCTCGACTGCGCCCTGGGTGAGTATGACATCGAGACCAAACTAAATATGGTCGAAATTCTGCCCGTGAATCAGCAGGCCGAGGGCCCCCGGTACCCGTTCGCGAGCCTCCGCGAGCACTTCGACGACGCGTTCGAAGACGCTTTGGCAGGTCCGTCGGCCGGGTGAGCGTGCTCGGAAGTCCTTGAACCGAGGCGACTCCCGGCCTAGCATCCTTTCCCCCACGCGGGCGCGAGCTTGCGTGCGGACAACCCGGACCGTGCGAACTACCGAGCCCGCTCGATTCACCCTTTCCCCGGGGCGAGCGCAGGACAAGCGTCCGGGCCGGTGGGAGGTTGGAATCGATGGGCAAGAAGGAAGTCGTCAACACGTTCAAGGTCATGGCCACCGGCGGCGCGGCGACCCCCGCTCCCCCGCTGGGTCCTGTGCTGGGCTCCAAGGGCGTCAAGCCCGGCGAGTTCGTGCAGAAGTTCAACGCCGCGACGCAGCACGTCAAGGGCAAGGTGGTCGGCTGCATCGTCACGGTGTACAGCGACCGCAGCTTCGACCTCGAGATCAAGGGCAGCCCGGCGAGCGCCATGATCAAGGACGAGGCCAAGCTCGAGAAGGGCTCGGGCGTCCCCAACAAGAACAAGGTCGGCAAGCTCACGCGGGCGCAGGTCGAGAAGATCGCCGCGGCGAAGATGACCGACCTGAACGCGCACAGCGTCGAGGCGGCGATGCGGATCATCGAGGGCACGGCCCGCTCGATGGGCGTCACGATCTCCGCCTGACCACGCGCTCCGACCACGACCCGAGAAGCAGCGAACGCAAGGCAGAAGAAGGAAGGCAAGCATGCCCAAGAGGATGACCAAGCGGGCGAAGGCGAACGACGGCCTGAAGGCCAAGGCCGCCGTGCCGCCCGCGCAGGCGGTCGAGACGCTCAAGAAGTTCAAGGCGCCGAAGTTCGACCAGACGGTCAACGTCGTGATGCACCTGAACATCGACACCAAGCAGGCGGACCAGGCGCTGCGCGGGGCCGTGAGCCTGCCCAAGGGCATCGGCAAGACCAAGCGCGTGATCGCGTTCTGCCAGAGCGACGTGGCGCCCAAGGCGCTCGCCGCGGGCGCGATCAAGGCCGGCGGCGAGGAGCTGGTCGCCGAGGTCGAGAAGGGCTTCATGGACTTCGACGTCGCGATCGCGAGCCCGGACATGATGCGCGTCGTCTCCAGGCTCGGCAAGGTGCTCGGCCCCAAGGGCCTGATGCCCAGCCCCAAGGCCGGCACGGTGACGACCAACGTCCCCGAGGCGGTCAAGGAGTACAGCGCCGGCAAGGTCGAGTACCGCGCCGACGCCGGCGGCAACGTGCACGCCATCATCGGCAAGATGAGCTTCCCCGACGCGTCGCTCGTCTCCAACCTCGAGTTCTTCATCGGCGCCATCGAGAGGACGCGTCCCTCGACCGTCAAGGGCAACTTTATCAAGAGCATCACGATCAGCGGCGCGATGACGCCCGGCGTGCCCGTGCTCTACGTCCAGGATGAGAAGGCCGAGTAAACGACCGACCGCGGGGCGGCCGCCGCCCGAGAGGACCAAGCCATGTCGAAGGCAGTCAAGGGCATCATCATGCGGGACTACAAGGCCCGCGTGAACAAAGAGGGCGAGGGGCTGCACGACGCGGTGCTCATCAGCATCCGCGGCGTCAAGGCGGTGGACACGACCAGGCTCCGCCACGGCCTCGCCAAGCAGAACATCCGCATCACGGTCATCCGCAACAGCCTCGCGCGCAAGACGTTCGAGGGGACAAGCCTCGCGGCGCTCAACGACCTGCTCACCGGCGCCAGCGCGCTGGCGTACGGCAGCCAGAGCGTGGTCGAGGTGGCGCGGGCGCTCGTCGAGAGCATGGCCAAGTACCCGACGCTCGAGCTCAAGGGCGCGGTGCTGGACGGCACGCTCTTCTCCGGCAAGGCCGGCGTCACGGAACTCTCCAGGTTCCCGACGCGCGAGGAGGCGGTGGCCCAGGTCGTGACCCTCGTGGTCAGCCCGGGCCGCAAGGTGCTCGCGCAGGTGCAGGGCCCCGGCTCGACCATCGCGGGCATCATCAAGTCGATCGAGTCCAAGCTCGAGAAGGGCGAGGCGATCGCGGCGGTGTAAGCAACGGGTATCCGATTCAGCACAGAGACACAGAGAAGAGGAGCAAGAAGAGAAGAGAATACTGGTTTGAAGAGGACGCGAGAGCCCCGGGCGTCCGCTTCTTGAGGCCACCATCCTCTTCTCATCGATCTCATCTTCTCCGAGTCTCTGTGCTGAATCCCGAAGTTCGACAGGTCATCCCTCACTGGTCCGCCTCGCGGCGGATGAAATGCCCGGGTGTGCCGGGCGCCTCTGGGGGAGGCGGGTTGCCGGGACTGTGCCCGGCCTTGGAAGGTGGTTTGCAATGGCGACGATGACGATCGATCAGCTCGGTGACGCGCTCGCGGGCCTGTCCCTCAAGGACGCCGTCGAGCTCGGCAAGTACATGAAGGACAAGTACGGCATCGAGGCCGCTTCGGGCGGCGCGGTGATGATGGCGGCCCCCGCGGCGGCCGGCGGCGCGGCGAAGGCCGAGGAGAAGACCTCGTTCGACGTCGTCCTCAAGGCGGCGGGCGACAAGAAGATCCAGGTCATCAAGGTCATCCGCGAGGCGACCGGCCTCGGCCTGGCGGAGGCGAAGGCCTTGGCCGACGTCCCCGGCAAGCCCGTCAAGACCGGCCTCTCGAAGGAGGACGCCGAGAAGCTCAAGAAGTCCCTCGAGGAGCAGGGCGCGACGATCGAGCTCGTCTAACGAGACGTTCGACAATCGAGCATCCACGAAAGAGCGGCGCGCGAGCGCCGCTCTTTTCTTTCACCCCACCGCGCTTGACCCTAACAATCCCCATCCGGAGGCCGCCCTGCATTGCAACGATCGACGCAGACCGTCCTGGGAACTGACACCAGCGATGTATTTCATTTGCCAAAAATGGACGGTGAGCACCAAAAATGGGTTGCCCATTAGAGGGCCGTGATGTAATCTGTCCGGGCCGTGGGAGGCTTCAAGGTATGATTACTTCGTGCCGTTTCGGTCTTGTTGTCACCGCCATCGTTCTCTCCAGCGCGGCGGGTGCGTGGGCTCAACCCGGGCGGATCGTGGCCGTCGGCGATGAATGGACGATCAGCAACAGTGCGTTCGACGCGCACCCCGGCTCGGCCGCTCAGCTCGTGAGCAACATGGGCGACTTCCTGACGGGCGGCGCCGCATCCGACATCGCGATCTTCTCGAACCACCCTCGCATCAGCGGTAGCCAGAGCACCGACTACCGGTCGACGCTCGTGGGCGACGGGCACAGCCTCACGCTGAATCCCGCCGCCGGTTACAGCCTCGCGACTCTGCAGAGCTATGACGTGGTGATCATCGGCGGCAGGCTCAACGGCAACGTCGCGCCCGACCCGTCGGTGCTCACGGCGTATGTCGCGGGCGGTGGCAACGTCCTGCTCTTGACGGGCACGGGAACGTACGGCGATGCGTTTGGTGAGAACGCGCAGTGGGACCCTTTCCTCGTCAACTACGGACTGCGCTTGTCGACCGACTTCTTTCCGAGCACGAGCAACGTCGTGGTTCCATTCGACGCGACGCCGCATCCCGTTGGAACGGGCGTCTCAGCCCTTCTCTGGGGCTTCGGCCAGAACGTGATGGAAACCAACCCGGCGGATCCTTTTACCGACGTTCTCACCGCCGACTTCAGCGGGTTCCCCAACCGAGGGCATGAAACAATTATCGGAACTTTTATGGTCCCGGCACCGGGGGGCGTGATGTTCGCAGCGGCGTGCTGCACCCTCGCCGGCCGGCGACGACGAACGAAGGGTGGCGTCCTTGAGCCGGCACCTCGTTGAGCGGTATTTTCTTGTTCCGAACTAAATCCGAACGTGGCCGAGGCTTGCGACGTCGGAACCGAGCAAGATTTCTTCAAGATTTTGTTCCGGCGCGCCGGTTGCTTGGGGGCAACCCGGCATCTATAGTGGCAGGGTCTGCCCGGCGCGGGCTTCGGGATGGTTTGGCGGTTGGGACGGGCCGTTGAACAACGGACATAGGCAAGGCTGAACGGTTGACGGCGCACGAGTCGCTCAGGGCTCGGAGTGCCGTCGCTGTGCATCCATCGAGAGGAACGCGATGGCGGTGATCTCATCGTCGGCGAGTGGCGGTCGCACGGTTCGCACGTTCTCGAAGCGCGGCGACGCGCTCCCGATCGGGGACCTCACCAAGGTCCAGCGGGACGCGTACGACCGCTTCCTGCAGCTCGACAAGGCGGGGGGCGAGAACAACATCGGCATGGGCCTCGAGGCCCTGATGCGCGAGGTCTTCCCGATCGAGAGCTACGACGGGACGATGAAGCTGCAGTACGTCAGCTACGCGCTGGAGGAGCCGCGCTACACGCCGGACGAGTGCCGCGAGCTGCGCCTCACCTACGGGATGCCCTTCCGCGTCACGATGCGGATGACCCGCGAGGGCAAGGGCGAGCTCCCGGAGGAGCAGATCTACCTGGGCGAGTTCCCCATCATGATGGGCGGCGGCGAGTTCATCGTGAACGGCGCCGAGCGCGTCATCGTCAGCCAGCTCCACCGCTCGCCGGGCGTCGACTTCTCGATCCTCTCGAGCGAGGGAGACCGGCCCCTGCACAGCGCCCGCATCATCCCCGAGCGCGGCAGCTGGATCGAGCTCGAGGTCACGAAGAAGGACGTGCTGGCGATGCGGATCGACCAGAGCACGAAGCTGACGGCGACGACGTTCCTCCGCTGCCTCGACGAGAGCGTGGCCGAGACGAACGCGATCCTCGGCCTCTTCTACGAGATCAGCGAGGTCAAGGCCGAGAACGCCAAGCCCGACCACTGGGCCGCCGAGAGCATCATCGACACCGAGACGGGCGAGGAGCTGGTGCACGTGGGCCGCCAGCTGGGCGACGCCGCGGCGGCCGTGCAGAAGAGCAGCCTCAAGAAGATCAAGGTCATCGAGAACCCCAGCGACGTGCTCATCCTGAACACGGTGGCGGAGGAGAAGCTCGAGCAGTTCGAGGCGGACACGACGTACGAGCGCGCGCTGCTGAAGGTGTACAACAAGCTGCGCCCCGGCAACCCGCCGCAGGTGGAGAAGGCCAAGCAGCTCTTCTTCGAGAAGTTCTACGACGAGAACCGCTACCGGCTCGGGCGCGTGGGCCGCTTCCGCATCAACCGGAAGTTCGACTTCGACACGCCCGAGGACCTGATGTTCATCACGAGCCAGGACTTCCTGCGCGTGATCCAGTACGTGCTCGACCTTCGGAGCGGGCGGCAGGACCCCAAGACGGGCCGGCCGGTCGCGGTCGTGGACGACATCGACCACCTCGGCAACCGCCGCCTGCGCACGCTCGACGAGCTGGCGGTGGAGGAGCTGCGCAAGGGCTTCCTCAAGCTGCGCCGGACGGTGCAGGAGCGCATGAGCGTCAAGGACCCGGAGGAGGTCGTCAAGATCGCCGACCTGGTGAACACCAAGAGCATCAGCAGCGCGATCGACTTCTTCTTCGGGCGCAGCGAGCTGAGCCAGGTGGTGGACCAGACCAACCCCCTCTCGAGCCTGATCCACGAGCGGCGCCTGAGCGCGCTCGGGCCGGGCGGCCTCAACCGCAAGCGCGCCGGCTTCGAGGTGCGCGACGTGCACATCTCGCACTACGGCCGCATCTGCCCGATCGAGACGCCCGAGGGCACGAACATCGGGCTTATCGCGAGCCTGGGGATCTTCTCGAACATCGACGACTACGGCTTCCTGCGGACGCCGTACCGCGAGGTGAAGGAGGGGAAGCTCACGGGCAAGATCGTGAACCTCCGCGCGGACGAGGAGATGCGGGCGGTGCTGGCGCCGACGGACGCGCTGGACCTGGACGGCAAGCTCAGGAAGGGCGCGATCCTCGCGCGCGTGAACGGCGAGCTGGCCGAGGTCGATTCCTCGGGCGTCGATTACGTGGACATCAGCCCCAAGCAGATCGTGGGCATCTCCGCGGCGCTCATCCCGTTCCTGGAGCACGACGACGCCAACCGCGCGCTGATGGGCAGCAACATGCAGCGCCAGGCCGTGCCGCTGATCAAGGTCGACCCGCCGATGATCGCGACGGGCGTCGAGAAGTCGGTCGGCCACAACACGGGCATGGTGATCCGCGCCAAGAACGCGGGCGTCGTGACCTACGTGGACAGCGAGCGGATCATCGTCGACAACAGCGACGAGTACGAGCTGCGGAAGTTCGCCGGGCTCAACGAGCGCACGTGCCTCAACCAGCGTCCGATCGTCAAGCCCGGGCAGAAGGTGGAGAAGGGGCAGGTGATGGCCGACGGCGCGGCGACGCGCCAGGGCGAGCTGGCCATCGGCAAGAACGTGCTGGTCGCGTTCAACACCTTCGACGGGTACAACTTCGAGGACGCGATCGTCATCAACGAGCGTCTCGTGAAGGACGACGTCTTCACGAGCATCCACATCGACGCGTTCGACGTGGAGATCCGCGAGACCAAGCTGGGGCGCGAGGAGTTCACGCGCGACATCCCCAACGTCTCCGAGAAGATGCTCCGCAACCTCGACGACTTCGGCGTCATCCGCACCGGCGCACGCGTGGGGCCCGGCGACATCCTCGTCGGCAAGGTCAGCCCCAAGAGCAAGACCGAGCTGACGCCCGAGGAGAAGCTGCTGCACGCGATCTTCGGGCGCGCGGGCGAGGACGTGAAGAACGACTCGCTCGAGGTGCCGGCCGGCGTCGAGGGCGTCGTCATCGGCGCCCGCAAGTTCTCGCGCCGCCTGCACCTGAACGAGGAGCAGAAGAAGCAGCTCAAGAAGGACATCGCCGACTACGAGAAGGCGATGGACGAGAAGGCCATCGCCCTCTTCCGGCAGATGGTGAGCGCCATCAACGACGCCGTCGGCACGCCGATGGTGGACCCGATGACCCGCCAGCGCGTGGGCGCCAGCGACATCACCGACGTCATCCTCGAGCAGATCCGCACCTTCGACATCAAGTGGGCCAAGGGCGGCAAGGACGTCCGCGACAAGGCCGAGGTCCTCTTCCGCCAGTTCTGGCCCCGCATCAAGGGCGTCGAGGCGGAGAAGGCCCGCAAGGTCAGCCACATGAAGCGCGGCGACGAGCTGCCCCAGGGCGTGCTCGAGATGGTGAAGGTCTACATCGCCACCAAGCGCCACCTCTCGGTGGGCGACAAGATGGCCGGCCGCCACGGCAACAAGGGCGTCATCGCCCGCATCGTGCCCGAGGAGGACATGCCGTTCATGGAGGACGGCACGCCGGTGGACGTGCTCCTCAACCCGCTGGGCGTGCCCAGCCGCATGAACGTCGGCCAGATCCTCGAGACGCACCTGGGCTGGGCCGCCAAGGTCCTGGGCTTCCAGGCCGTCACGCCCGTCTTCGACGGCGCGACCGAGACCGAGGTGCACGCGGCGGTGGACGAGGCGAACAGGCACGTCCGCGAGCGCGGCGAGCACTTCGAGAGGACCGGGACGTTCCCGCACTGGCGCGAGATCCTGTCGCACATGCCCCGCAGCGGCAAGATCCAGCTCTTCGACGGTCGCACGGGCGAGCCGCTGCACCAGCGGACGACCGTGGGCGTCATGTACCTGCTCAAGCTCCACCACCTCGTGGACGACAAGATCCACGCCCGCGCGACGGGCCCGTACTCGCTGATCACGCAGCAGCCCCTGGGCGGCAAGGCCCGCACCGGCGGCCAGCGCTTCGGCGAGATGGAGGTGTGGGCGCTCGAGGCGTACGGCGCCGCCTACATCCTGCAGGAGCTGCTGACCGTCAAGAGCGACGACGTCGAGGGCCGCACCAAGATCTACGAGAGCATGGTCAAGGGCACGCACAAGCTCGAGGCGGGCATGCCCGTCGCGTTCGACGTGCTCTGCAACGAGCTCAAGGGGCTGGGCCTCAACGTGACGCTGGACAAGAAGGAGAAGGAAGGCGGGAGCCTCCTCTAGGGGGCGTCGGGCGCTCGGCACGAGCGACCGACGGGGCGCGCGGGCGCCCCCGACTACAACGACACCCGCCTGTGCAGTTTGCGACCGGGAGTTTCGCTGTTCGGGAGAACAGAGCATGGCAGAGACCGTTTACGATCGCGTCAACGACTTTTCCGCCGTCAAGATCACGCTGGCGTCGCCCAACGACATCCGCGCGTGGTCCTACGGCGAGGTGAAGAAGCCCGAGACCATCAACTACCGCACGTACCGCCCCGAGAAGGACGGGCTCTTCTGCGAGCGCATCTTCGGGCCCGAGCGGGACTACGAGTGCGCCTGCGGCAAGTACCGGGGCACCAAGTACAAGGGCATCATCTGCGACCGCTGCGGCGTCAAGGTGACGCACAGCCGCGTGCGCCGCAAGCGCATGGGGCACATCAACCTCGCCAGCCCGATCGTCCACATCTGGTTCTTCAAGAGCATGCCCAGCCGCCTGGGCACGCTCCTGGCGATGAAGACCAGCGACCTCGAGAAGATCTGCTACTACCAGGACTACGTCGTCGTCGACCCGGGCGACACCGAGCTCAAGTTCAAGCAGGTCCTCACCGAGGACGAGTTCCGCGTCGCGCAGGAGAAGCACGGCAACGCCTTCAAGGCCATGATGGGCGCCGACGCCGTGCGCGAGCTGATCGAGCGGCTCGACCTGCACGCCACCGCCAAGGAGATCCGCGAGGAGCTCGCCACCACCAAGAGCAAGCAGAAGATCAAGGACCTGGCCAAGCGTCTCAAGCTCGTCGAGCAGATCCGCGGCAGCGAGAACGACCCGGGCTGGCTCGTCATGGACGTGATCCCCGTGATCCCGCCGGACCTGCGCCCGCTGGTCCTGCTGGAGTCCGGCAACTTCGCGACCAGCGACCTCAACGACCTGTACCGCCGCATCATCAACCGCAACAACCGCCTCAAGAAGCTGATGGACCTCAACGCTCCCGAGGTCATCATCCGCAACGAGAAGCGCATGCTGCAGCAGGCGGTGGACGCGCTCTTCGACAACGGCCGCTGCCGCCGCCCGGTGCTGGGCAGCAGCAACCGCCCGCTCAAGAGCCTGACGGACATGATCAAGGGCAAGCAGGGCCGCTTCCGCGAGAACCTGCTGGGCAAGCGCGTGGACTACTCGGCGCGCTCGGTCATCGTGGTGGGCCCGGAACTCAAGCTGCACCAGTGCGGCCTGCCCAAGAAGATCGCGCTGGAGCTCTACCAGCCCTTCATCATCCGGCGCCTCAAGGAGCAGGGCCTCGCCGACACGATCAAGAGCGCCAAGCGCATGCTCGAGCGCCGCGACCCCGCGGTGTGGGACATCCTCGAGGAGGTGATCGACCAGCACCCGGTGCTGCTCAACCGCGCCCCGACGCTGCACCGCATGGGCATCCAGGCCTTCGAGCCCGTGCTCGTCGAGGGCAACGCCATCCGCATCCACCCGCTGGTCTGCACCGGCTTCAACGCCGACTTCGACGGCGACCAGATGGCGGTGCACCTGCCCCTCTCCGTCGAGGCGCAGGCCGAGGCGCACGTGCTCATGATGAGCACGCACAACATCTTCTCGCCCGCGAACGGCAAGCCGATCATCTCGGCGAGCCAGGACATCGTGATGGGCGTCTACTTCATCACCTTCATCGACCCCGACGAGAAGCCCGTCGAGAAGCTGCCCCGGTTCAAGGACCGGCGCGAGGCCATCCTCGCGATGGAGCAGCGCATCGTCCACCCGCACGACCGGATCCTCGTGCGCGTCGACGGCTTCGACAAGGTCGTCAACTCGCAGGGCGGCAAGGTCGAGAGCATGCCCAAGCGCGAGAACGGTCAGAACAGGGCGATCGTCACGACCGCGGGCCGCTGCCTCTTCGCGGACGTGCTCGCCCCGGGCATGCCGTTCTACAACTGCGCCCTGGGCAAGAAGGGGTGCGCCCGCGTGATCGACGACTGCTACGTCGCCGCGGGGCGCGCCGCGACCATCGACCTGCTCGACCGCCTCAAGGAGATGGGCTTCAAGCAGAGCACGCTGGCCGGGCTCTCCTTCGCCGTCACCGACCTGCGCATCCCGACGGAGAAGCAGGCGCTCCTCGCCGAGGCGCAGAAGAAGGTCGACCGCATCGAGAAGAACTACGACCGCGGCATCATCACGGCCCGCGAGCGGTACAACCAGCTGCTGGACATCTGGAGCCACTGCCGCGAGCAGGTGCAGGCCAAGCTCGTGACCACGCTCAAGAGCGACCGCCGCAACGAGGAGGGCGAGGAGGTCACGGACGGCAAGCACGGCCGCTCGTACCTGAACCCCGTGTACCTGATGATCGACTCGGGCGCGCGCGGCAACATCAGCCAGATGCAGCAGCTCGCCGGCATGCGCGGCCTCATGGCCAAGCCCAGCGGCGAGATCATCGAGACGCCCATCCGCTCCAACTTCCGCGAGGGCCTCACGATCCTCGAGTACTTCAGCAGCACGCACGGCGCGCGCAAGGGCCTGGCGGACACCGCGCTCAAGACCGCGGACTCGGGCTACCTCACCCGCAAGCTGTGCGACATCGCGCAGAGCGTGATCATCGGCGAGCACGACTGCGGCAGCAAGCGAGGCGTCGTGAAGCGCGCGATCTACAAGGGCGAGCAGGTCGACGTGCCGCTGCGCGAGCAGATCGTGGGGCGCGTGACGGTCAACGCCGTCGCCGACCCGCGCACGGGCGAGGTCCTCGTCCCCGAGAACACGATGATCAGCGCCGAGGCGGCCGCGCGCGTCGAGAACGCCGGCGTCGACAGCGTCATGGTGCGCTCGCCGCTCACCAGCGAGTCCAAGACCGGGTGCTCCGTCCTCGACTACGGCATGGACATGAGCACGGGCAAGGCGGTCGAGCCGGGCATGGCGGTGGGCATCATCGCCGCGCAGTCGATCGGCGAGCCGGGCACGCAGCTCACGATGCGCACCTTCCACACCGGCGGCATCGGCCAGCGCAGCACCGAGCAGACCAAGTACGACGCGAGCAACGCGGGCGTGCTCGAGCTGCGCGACTGCAACGCCGTGCCGAGCAAGGACGAGGAGGGCCACGACGCGTGGGTCGTCCTCAAGCGCAACGGCGAGATGGCGATCCTCGACTCCGCGGGGCGCGAGCTCGAGAAGTTCAAGGTGCCCTACGGCGCGTTCCTCTACGCCCCGGACCGCAGCGAGGTGAAGAAGGGCCAGACGCTCATCCGCTGGGACCCGCACCGCACGCCGATCCTCGCGGAGAAGGACGGCATCGTCGCGTACGTGGACCTCGTCGAGAAGGAGACGTTCCGCATCGAGGAGGCCGGCGGCGGCCGGCGCGAGAAGGTCGTCGTCGAGCACAAGGGCGACCTGCACCCGGCGATCAACATCGTCGACGAGCAGGGCAACATCCTCGACTTCCACTACCTGCCCGCCCGCGCCCGCATCGAGGTCGAGAACGGCCAGAAGATCAAGGCCGGCCTGATGATCGCCCGCCAGCCCCGCGCCGGCGGCGGCAGCCAGGACATCGTCGGCGGTCTGCCCCGCGTCACGGAGATCTTCGAGGCCCGCAAGCCCAAGGACCCGGCCTTCATGGCCGAGATCTCGGGCCGGGTCGAGATCCTCTCCGACAAGCGCAAGGGCAAGATCACCATCCGCGTGGTCAGCGACGCGGGGCTGGAGAAGGACCACCACGTCCCGGCGGACAAGCAGCTCCTCGTCCACACCGGCGACTTCGTGCAGGCCGGCGACGCCCTCACCGAGGGGCCGCTCGTCCCGCACGACATCCTGCGGATCAAGGGCGAGGAGGCGCTGTGGACGTACATGCTGGACGAGGTCCAGAACGTCTACCGCGCCCAGGGCGTCGGCATCAACGACAAGCACATCGAGCTGATCCTCTCGCAGATGATCCGCAAGGTGAAGGTCGAGGACTCCGGCGACACGGACCTGCTCCCCCAGGAGGTCGTGGACAAGTACACCTTCAAGCAGAAGAACCGCGAGATCGAGAAGTACTTCCGCATCTCCGACGTCGGCGGCACCGACCTCAAGCTCGGCGATCTCGTGCACCGCGACGCGATCAAGGAGGCCAACGCCAAGGCCGAGGCCGCGGGCAGGGAGGGCGCCAAGGCAAAGCGGGCCCGCCCCGCCAAGGCCCGCACGCTCCTGCTGGGCATCACCAAGGCCGCGCTCTCCAGCGATTCGTTCCTCTCGGGCGCGAGCTTCCAGGAGAGCACCAAGGTGCTCACCGAGGCGAGCCTCCGCGGCGCGAGCGACACGCTCGTGGGCCTCAAGGAGAACGTCCTGCTGGGCCACCTCATCCCCGCGGGCACCGGCTTCCGGCCCTACCAGGAGATCCGCGTCAAGGCGCTCGTCGAGATCCCCGACGGGGACATGGACGACGAGGAACTTCTCCTCGAGGACGCCGCCGCCACGGCCGAGGCGCTGGGCGCGGACCGCAACGAGGCCATGGGCACCCCGCACGTCGAGGTGCTCCCGGGCAAGGGCGTGGCGTCCGAGCGTTAACGCCGGCGTGACAACATGAACGCGAACAAGGGCGGGGCCGCGAGGCTCCGCCCTTTTCGTTGCGCCCGGGAGATCAGTCGATGAGGCCGGCCTCTCGCAGCACCAGCTCCCGCGCGGCGTCGTAGGCGTTCATGTCGCCGGGGAAGTTGATGTGGTCCCCGGGCACCTCGCGGAAGGTCACGCGCGGATTGAGTGTGGAGAGCGTCAGGCCGTGCGAGAAGGGCACGACGCGGTCGTCGCGCCCGTGCGTAATGAGGATCGGGCAGATGAGCGCGGGGAAGACCGCTGCGCTGTCGTACGGGTGCTTCACGAGGAAGCCCGGCACGCCGAAGCCGGAGGCGAACGAGCGCACGCTCGTGAATGTGTGGTCGAGGATCAGCGCCGCCGGCGGGCGGTCCTTCGCGAGTTGCACCGCGACGCCCCCGCCCAGCGACCTGCCGTGGTACGCGATCCGCGTGGAATCGACGGCGGCGTGCCCGAGCAGCCGCTCGTGGAACGCGAGCACGTCGCGGGCGATCGCCGCCTGCGACGGCTCGCCGCCGCTGCGGCCGTAGCCGCGGTATTCGGGCATCAGCACGCTGACGCCGCGTCTCGTGTAGAAGTCCGCGAGCCCGACCCAGTTGTCGATCAGCTCGGCGTTGCCGTGAAAGAGCATCGCGGCGGGTCCGGGGCGTTCCGCGCTGCGCCCGTCGCCGAGGAAGAACCACGCCTCGACCGTCTTCCCGTCCCCGATGTCCAGCAGCCACTGTTCGGCCTCGGCGGGGCGTCGGAGCATCGCCTGGTTGTTCGCGAAGCTTCGGGGGAAGAGAAGGGCGTCCTGCCGCCAGTAGAGCGCGGCGCACCAGAGGACGTACGTGATCGCCGGCAGGACGAGGGCGCGGCGGAGGATCGTCCGGGTTCCGGGGGACATGAACTTCTTACGCCGGCGTGGTGAGCCCGTTCGGGCTCAGTCCTGCCTGTCCATCTCTTCGAGGTCGTTCTCGACGCGGATGCGCTCGCGCCGGATCAGGTCCTGCCAGTCCTTGTCGGCCTCGACGAGCGCGGCCCGCCTGAGCCGGTCGAGCCCGGCCTCGTCGCTGCGGATGAGGAGCTTGCCCGCCATGATCGCGCCGCGCAGCGAGTCGCGGTCGTTGGGCGCGATCTCGAGCGCCTGCTCGAAGTACCGCAGGGCGTCCTCCTCGTAGCCGAGCTGCTGGTAGAGGATGCCGAGGTTCCGGTACGGCGTGGGGTCGGTGGGCAGGGCGGCGGCGGCGCGCTGCAGGGCCTGCTGCGCCGCGAGCCGGTCGGTCTCCTTGCCCCGCTTCATGAGCGCCGTGCCGAGGTTGTTCCACGCGGCGCCGAAGTCCGGGTTCAGGTTCGCGGCCTCGCGGTAGAGGTCGATGGCGCGGTCGAGATTGCCGTCGCGCTCGGCCGCCTGCGCGGCGGCCGCGATCTGCGACGAACGGGTGATCATCTCCGCGCGGTCGTTGAGCCGCGGGCGCTGCTTCGAGGCGCACGCGCCGAGGACGCAGGCGCAGGCGAGCACGAGGGCGGCGCCGCGGGCAATTGGATTGATCACGAGCCTTCCATCCTTTCCCACCTCGAGAACACGATGTTCACCGACCACTCGGCGGCCTCGGGCCGCACGGTGAGGTTAAAAACCTCCAGCCCCGGCACGTCGCGGACCGCTTCCTCCGCCCACGCGAGGACGGCGCCCAGCGACTCGTCGCGGACGTTGTACGAGATCCGGACCTGGTTGAGCTTGAGCTCGCGCCGCGCCGTGACGTTGCGGGTGCCGACGCCCACCGGCTTGGAGAGACCGACGCGCGAGCCCGCCGCCTCGATGCGGCTGAGGACGTTGCCCGTCTCGACGACGCGCGGGCCCTCGCCGCCGGCCTCCGCGTCGTTCATCGCCTTGAGCCTCGCCGCCGCGGCGAGGACCCGGTCCGCCTCGGCCTTCGCGCGCCGGGCGCGGGCCCGCTGCTCGCCGTGCTCCGCCCAGCTCGACCACGCGAAGATCGCGCCGGCGAGCAGCACGGCAACGCCCAGCAGCACCAGCCACGCCGGGCGGTTGCGCCGCTGGGCGCGGGCGGCCGCCGCGGCGAGCATCATCGCCGTCTCCTGCTCGAGCGCCTGGCTCGGCGTCGCGGCGCTGCTCATCGCGCGGTCCCCCTGGCCGTCGGCGGCCACTTGCCGATGTACACCGCGCGCCGCTCGTCGCTGCCGGGGACGGGCTGGATGTCCGCCGTCCAGTCGGTGAGGATCGAGCCGCTCACGCGCTGCAGCGCCTGGAGCATCGCCTCGGCCTGCTGCGTCGAGGGCATAACGGCAACAACGCGGGCGGTGCCATCGGTGTTGATTGTGACGTTCTCGACCTTGACGCCCGGCGCGCCGAGCACGAGCGACAACGCCTCGAACTCCTTCAGGACCGGCTTGGCGTGCTCCGCCTTCTCGGGCAGGGTCACGGCGTCTTGGCGGCGCTTGAGCTCGTCCTCGAGCTGGTCCGCGGGCGTGAGCGCGCCGCGCGGCTCGAGCGCCGGGGCGTAGACGTCCTGCACGATCGGTCGCCAGCGCTCCGGCCACGCCCGCGCCGCCTCGGCCTGCTCGGCCGCCTTCGACCGCAGGGCCAGGCCCACCGCGAAGAGCGCCGCCCCCGCGAGCGCGATCGCGGCGGCGGACCACAGGTACATCCGCCGGTGGGTCGCGCCCGGGCGGTTGGCGAGCGCGACGAGCGCCTGCTCGGCGCGGGGGCTCTCCTGGCGCGGGGTCTTCTCGAGCACCGTGACGAGGCGCGCGAGCGTCGCGCCCAGCGGGTCGGCGTGCACCGCGGCGTCGAGCGCCGCGCCGGGCCAGCGGGACGCGAGCAGCTCGCAGAACTCCCCCGGGGACAACGCCCCCTCGCCTCCCATCGACTCGGGGAGCACGCAGACAACCCGCGTCGGGGCCGCGCCCAGCTGCACCGCCCAGCTCAGCCATTCACCCGCGACGCGGGCGGCGTCGTCGGGCGTGCAGGCGATCGCCGTTGTCTCTTCCTCGTCCGCGCCGGCGGCGGGGCGCGCGACGCGCAGGCGGGCGCCGCCGCCCGCGATCAGCGACCCGTCCCGGCCCCAGCACCACGTGAGCCGCCCGTTGTTGTCGACCAGCACGATCGCGGTCGCCTGGCCGGCGGCGGCCTGCTCGGGCGCGGTCCACACCGCCGCCAAGGCGTGCCAGAACGTGCAGACGCCGGACACACGGACCCTCTCCTGATCGAGCGCGTCGATCAGCAGGCGCGCCGGCACGTCGGCGCTCGCGAGCACGGCGATCCGCTGCGGCGGGGGCGCGTCGGCTCGCTTGCCGCCGCGCTTCCCGGCGGCCGGCGCCGGCGCCAGGCCGAGCGGCTCGACGCTGCTGTCCGCGTCGCTGGGCGCGAAGAAGGCCACGGGGCTCACCGCGTCGGGCGGCGCGTCCGCGGCGGCGCCGTCCGGCGACTGCGGCGTGCGGGCCAGCATCGCGAGCACGCGCGTGTCGCCGGTCGCCGCGGTCATCCACGCCATCGCCGAGCCTTCCGGGTCGAGGCACAGGAGTTCCAGCGAGTCGCTCGATCGCGCGCCCTGGAGCTTCTCCCGCACCCACGACGCTGCGCGCGAGAAGTCCGCCGGCGTCTGATCCGCCGCGCGTTCCGCCGACCAGGATTCGTCGGTTGTCGCGCCGACAAGGCGCAGCCCGGACAGCAGCATGCCGCGTCCGCGGCGCTGGATATAGCAGACGCGGACGCTCACTGGGGTTCTTTCCCCCCCGCCTCGTCCTGCGGGAACTGCCGCTCGAACTCGAGCTCGCGGGCGGCCTCGTCGGGCGTGAGCTCGAGCGCGCCGCCGCGCAGCTCCTCGCGCCGCTCCTCCATCATCTTCATCGCCATTTCGTTCAGGTCGGGGCCGGCCTTGTACTCGCCGCTCGCGAGCATCTGCGCCCGCGTCTTCCGCCACAAGGGGAGGTCCTCGGGCGAGAGGCCGGCCGGGATGGACGCGCCGCCCTTGCGGTTGACCGCCTTCTGCGGGCGGCCCGCCGCGCCCATCGACGCGAGCGGCGAGGGGCGGGCCGCGTCGTCGAAGCGGCGCCGCGCGGCGACATCGCCGGTCGAGTCCGCGACGCCCAGCGACACGGCGCCCCCGTTGCGGTCGGCGAGCGGGATGACCTTCGACGGCCCCAGCCGGATATGGTCCGCCTCGATCACTTCAACCGTCAGGTCGCCGACCTTGTCGCTCATCGCGACGAACCGCTGCGTCCCGTTGTCCTTGATCAGGGCCAGGCGCCGGCGCGGCGAGTCGAGCATGCCGTGGTACGTCACCAACTCGACCGGGGCCGGCGCGGTCTCCGGCGGGGTGGGCTCCGCAGCGACCGCTTCCGGCTTCCGGGGCGCGTTGCTGATCCGCCCCATGCGGCGGGCGAGACCCTCTCGTTCGGCGCCGTTCAGCGGCGCGGCGGCGGGTTCGGCGGCGGCGGTGGTTTGTTCGACGGGGGGAAGCACCACCTCTTCGGGCGGAGCTTGGGGCGGCTCGGTGGGCAGCCCGACGAACGCGACCGCCCCGAGAGCGACCGCACCGACCGCGAGAGCCCCTTGCGCGACGTGCGTGAGCGAGATGGCCTGTGATCGGTTCATTCGGCGTGCAATCCCGCGGGATTGTTCGCCGGTTCATCGGGCCTGATCGGGCTCGTCGAACACTTTCTCCCAGGAGAGGAAGGAAGAGCTGCGCCGCACGCCGCCGGCCGCCGCCCCGGCAGCGCCGGACCGCCTGCGGCCGCCGGGCACCATGGTGAGCGCCCGGTAGCGGACGGGCTCGCCAGCGCCTGTGGACGAAACAATGGTGACTCGCCATAGGGCCGGCTCGGCGGTCACGATCTGCAGCAGCTTGGCGCGGTCCTCCGGCGTGACCGAGAGGTTGGCGAAGGCCTCGTTGAGCTTCCCGTCCGTGGGCTCGGGGTCCTCGCGGATGCGCATCAGCTCGATGGCCACGTCGTCCGCCCGCGCCCCGCCGACCACGCTCCGCGCCGCCGCCTCCAGCACCTCGCGCGGGGCGGAAAGAACGCTGATGGTCATCGGCCCTTCCTTGCGCGTGAACCGCGCGGCCTGGGGGCCGAGGTCCTCGCGCAGCGCGTCGATCACGCCCGCGGCGAGCTGCAGTTCCTGGGGCGACAAGCCCGCGAACTGCGCGAGCGCGGTGTCCTGCGCCTCCTCGAAGTAGACGGAGACGACCCCGCCGTCCTCGCCGATCAGGTCGAAGGCTTTCCCGTCAAAGTCGAGGAGTTCCCGCATCGGAGCGTTCGCGTTGCCGTTGAGCCACGCCGCGACAGCCTCCTGCATCCCGCGCGCCGTGTGGTGGTCGAGGTACGCGTCGAGGTGACGCTTGACGGTCGATTGCGAGCCCGAGTGACGCACGAGGATCGCGCCCAAAATCGTGGTCGCGATCACCATGATCGCGATGACCATGGGGAGCGCAAAGCCTCGGCGGTGGGGGTTCTTCATCGCCACGGCATCTGCCCCTTGCCGCCGTTTCCGCCCCGGCCGCCATCGCCGCCGCGCGAGCCGCCGCCGTTGCCCCCGCCGGTCGATCCCGCGGCGCCGCCCGCGGGCTGGCCGGCGCCGCCGCGGCCGCCGCCGGCTGGTTGCCCGGCCGCGCCCGCTCCGCCCGCGGTGCTCTGCGGCTGGGACGTTGATTGCTGCGGCGAGCGCGTCTCAGGGCCCGTCGCCCACGCCACCTCGAAGAGCCACGACTCTTCGAGCCCCGCGTCGGTCTCCACCTCGAGCTCGACGTACGCGGGGAGCTGGTTGCTCGTCGTGGCGGCGTACTCCGCCTTTTTCTGGCGCTCGTGGAAGACGCGCCAGCGCGCGAACGTGAGGTCGGAGGCGACGACGAACTCCGTGCCCAGCGCGGCGCGCTCCAGGTCCCGCTGGAGCGGTGTGATCTCGGCCTCTTCTTCGGGCGTGCGTCGGGGCGGCAGCGGCACCCACACCAGCTGGAACCTCGGCGGGTCCTCGGCGCGGCGCACCTCGCGCGGGCGCAGGGGCTGGGGCCGGAATTCAAAGACGCCGCGCACGGCGCGGACGGCTTCGAGGTCGGGCGCGGTCTCGTCGCCCTCGACGGGCTCGGCCTCCTCGGGCGGGAGCGCGACTTCCACGCCGTCGGCGCTGCGCTGCGTGCGGGCGACGCCGCGTTGACGCGCGGCGCGGGCGATCTCGAAGGCGTCGCGCCCGCGCTGCGGCACGGGCGAATCGACGAGGACGACCTCGAGCCGCTGCGGCTGCTGGATCGTCACGGCGCCGTCGGGCTCGCGGCGCGCCATCGGCGTGAACGACCAGCGCTCATCGCTCACGAGGAGAACCCGGGGCGGACGCGGGTCGGGTTCCTGCGGTTCGGCCGCCGCTTGTCCGCCGCGGGCGCCGCCGCTCTGCGGGCCCGACTTCTCGCCGGCCGCCGCACCGGCGCCCTGCGAGCCCCCTTGCCGGCTGTCCTGGCCGCCGCGGCCCGCGCCCTCCGCGGGAGGTGCGCCCGCCGCTTCGCCCCCCTTGCCGCCGCTCGCGCCCTCCGCGCCGCCGGGGCTCTGGCCGGCCCCGGCGGCACCGCCAGAGGGCGTCACGGGCACGGCCCGCGCGAGGTTCGATCTGCGGGGCAGCGCCGGCGCCGTCAGGACGGTCGAGAACGTGCGCTGCATCACCAGGCGCATGCGCTGCAGCTCCGCGAGTTGCTCCGCGCGGCGGTCCATGAAGGCGTCGCTGCGCTGCACCGTGAGCAGGAGCGTGAGGGAGATGCCCAGAATCACCGCGCCGATGGCCGCGGCGAGCACGGTCTCGAGCAGCGAAAAGGCCGCGCGCGATGGGCGGTGGCGGGTCGTCATCGCCGTCACTTCCCGCCCTTGCCGCCGCCGGAACCCGGGCTGCCGCCGGGCCGCCCGCCGCCGGGGACGGGCCTGCCGCCGGGAGCCGGTCGCGGCTCACCGGGCTTGCCCGTGCCGGGTCGCGCGTCGGTCGGTTTTCCGCCGGGCTTGCCGGTGCCGGGGTTGGTCGGCGTTGGGCCGGGACGCCCGCCCGCGGGCTGGCCGCCGGGGCGCGCTCCACCGCCGCGCACGAGCCCGCCCGTGGACGTCGATTGGAAGCGCTCGAGGATGCGCCGCCGCCCCGCGTCGGTGGCGAACATGTTCTTGGACGAGTCGGGGTTGCGGTACGCGTCCGCGATCGGATCGACCATGCGCGTGATCGCGAAGGTCGGCGTGTCGGCGGCCGGGACGAACGCGCCGCCCGACTCCTCGCTCAGCCACACCCGCACGGTGACGGCCTCGATGCGGTCCACCGCGAGCCCGCCCTGCTGCTCCTGCGCCGTCAGGTTGTCCGTGCGAGCGGGGGCGAGCGCAACCGGCGCCTTGGCGAGCGACCATCGGTATCGGTTGGGCCCGTACGCCACCGGCAGGCTCGGGTTGGGCATCGAGTCCGGGTCGTCGAGGTACTGCAGCAGAAGGCGGTTGGCGAGCTCCGCCGCGCCCATGCGGTACTGGATGCGCTTCTGCGAGCGCATCACGATGTTCGTCCCGCTCAGCACCGTGCCCGCGATGAGCGACAGGATCACGATCGCCGCGACCGTCTCGACGAGCGTCAGCCCGCGCCGGATTGACCGCCTTGTGCGCACGCCCTCGCTCCTGCCCGATCAGTTGTCCATCGTCCAGACGCTGACGTCATCCTCGGTGCCCGCGGTCCCGTCCGGCCCGTGCGACGAGAGGAGGTACGGCTGATCGCTGCTCCGCCCGCGCGGGTCGTAGAAGAAGTCGCGGTTCCAGCCGTCCTTGTTCTTGCCGGGCTCCACGAGCTTCACGGTTTCGAGCGTCCGCAGGTCGGGCGGGTAGGTGTTGTGCTCGAGGTTGTACTGGCTGAGCACGGTCTTGAAGACCTTCATGCTTGCCTTGGTCGCGCGCAGCTTCGCCGCGTTGCCCTGGCCCGTCATGTTGACGGCGACCACCGCCATCAGCACGCCGATGATGATGACCACGAGCGTGATCTCGAGCAGCGAAAAGCCGCCGCGGGAACGCTTCTGTTGACCCTTCTTCTGCATAACCAACCTCCGGGCGTCCACGCGCAGGGCGGACGGGGCATTGTTCGCCGCGCCCGCCGCCGCGCTCCGCCGTTACCCCCCGATCTGCGAGGCCACCGTGAGCATCGGGATGAGCACGCTCAGGAGCATGCCGCCGATGAGCGCGGCCATCATGATGATGAGACCCGGCTCGAGCACCGCGAGGAAACGCGACGTCCTGCGGTCGAGCTCCTGCTCCAGGTCGCCGCTGAGCGTGTCGAAAGCTTGGCCCAAGTCGCCGGAGCGCTCCGCCGCGATCATCAGCCGCCTCGTGCTCACCGGCAGCGCCGTCACGGTGTCGATCAGCTGCCGAAGCACGCCGCCCTCGATGAGGCGCGTGCGCAGGTTCATGATCTGCGTCCGCAGCAGCGGGTGGCGGAGCGACGAGCCGGCGACCCCCAGCGCGTCCGCGAGGGGGATGCCCGTGCGCGTCATCGCGGCCATGACCGTGAAGAACCGCGCCGATTCCTGCGTCAGCGCCACGTCGCGCAGCAGGGGCGTCGTCCGGACCAGCACCTCGACCCACTTCCCGACCAACGCCCGTCCCGCGACGCCCGCGATCGCGATCGCGCACACGACGCCCAGCAGAATACCCCAGTGGTCCGTGATGAACTCGCCCGCCGCCATCAGCACGCGCGTGTAGATCGGCAGTTGCCGGCCGGCTCCCGCGAGCTGCTCCTCGAGCGTCCGCCCGACCTTCGGGACCACGGACACAAGCAGGAAGACCGAGGCCGCCACCGACATCAGCCCCAGGATCACCGGGTAAATCAGCAGCGTCGCGACCTTGCCCTGCGTCGCGAGCTGGCGGCGCGTCGTCGAGGCGAGCTGCTTCGCGGCGCCCGGGATGTCGCCCGACCGCTCCGCGGCGCTGTACACGGCGCACGTGATCTGGTCGAACAGCCCGCTCGCCAGGGCCGAGGCCGAGAACGATCCGCCGGACGCCACGAGCTCGCGCACCCGCGCCACGCGCTGACGCGTCCCCTTCGCGACCGACGTCGAGACCACGTCCAGCGCCTCGACCAGCGGCACGCCGCGGCCGGTCAGCTGCGCGAGCTGCATGTGCACCTCGCCCTGATCCTTGAGCGGGATGAGGGCGCTCTCGCCGCTCGCCCACGCGGGCAGGGCCCACGTCCGGACGGGCATCAGCCGCTGCCTGCGCAGCTGCGCGGTCGCCTGCCGCACGTCACGCCCCCGCACCGTGCCGAGGCGGTACCCGCCGTCCATGCGGGTGGCGAGGTATACGAACTGGGTGGGCGTCGCGGCTCTGGACATGGGCGATCGGGCGTCGGACACGCGTCGGAAGCGTGCGGGGACACTGTAGTTCGGCGCTGCGGGCCTATTCGCCGCAAAGAGACGGGCGTTCACGCGGCCGGGCACCGCGGCGGCGCATGAAAACACCGGCTTGCACGGCCGGTGTCGCGGGAAGCGGGGGTGGTTGCGCTACGGCATGCAGCCCGCGCAGCCGCCGCCGAAGACGCTGTACAGGGCCTCGATGTCGGCGTTGTCCGGGAAGAGCCCGTCGTTGTTGAAGTCCAGGTCGTTGCAGTCGCCGGTGGAGCACGGCCCGCCCCCGAACACGGATTGGAAGTCCTCGAGGTCCTGGTTGTCCGGGAAGAGCCCGTCGTTGTTGAAGTCGATCGAGTCGCACAGCCCCGTGTTGCCGCACGTGCCCGCGTCCGCGACGCAATCGCCGTCGCAGTCGGCCGTGAGCGTGAAGGTCACCTCGAAGTTCGCGACGGCGACGTCGCCGACGACGTCGGCGCAGAAGAGGTTCGCCGTGCCCGCGGGCTCGATGGTGTACGTCCCGCTCGGGTACGCGTACCCCTGCTTCGCGCGGACGAGCAGCCGGCGCGGGTTCGCCGGATCAACCGTAAACGAAGTCGCGAAGCTCAGGTCCACCGTCTGCGGCTGGTTGAAGCAGTCGTGCACCGTGCCCGTGACCTTGGCCGCGGGTGCGCCGGCGTCGCCGATCCGCACCGGCCCGTAGAACTCGACGATCGCGCTGCGCGCGCCGCACGCCGGGCTGAACTGGCCGTTGAACCGGCTGGTCAGGAACGTGCCGGCGTTGAGGTTGTTGGTCTGCGGGACGTGGACGGCGAACGGCACGAGCCCGACGGCGCCACCGCCGAAGAGGCCCGGCAGCGCGCTATAGGTCGGGGAATCCAGCGAGAAGGACTCCGTCGCCACCGGGTACGCCTGCGCGTCCCACACGCCGCTGCCCGTCCGCGCACCGATCGTCACCTGCCCGCCCAGCGCGCCCGGGTCGAAGACAACGGACCCCGCGAGCGAATCCCCGATCAGGATCTTCGAGGTCCCCGGCGTGCCGAGGTGGAGCGAGAGCACCGTGCTGGAGACGCTCCCCGCGACGTCGAGCGTGCCGTCGATGTCGAGCCGGAGCGGAGCGGCCTCGATGGTCGACGTGATATCGCCGCGGACGGTCCCGTTGCGGACGGTCGTGAAGTTCTCGAACGGCGATACCGCGCTCAGCTCGCCCACGTCGAGGTCGCGGATCTCGCCGACGTTGAGCACGATCCCGGCGAACGCCTCCGTCGACCCCTCCTGGCAGCCCAGGACGCCCCCGACGTACAGCCTGCTGATGTACGGGGTGGACCACGTCGCGCCCACCCCCGCGCACCCCGCGCGCCCGCGCACGTCGCCGCCGATCTCGATCGAGGCGACGCCGCTGGGGCTGACGATGTCGCCGGCCCAGTCGCCGTTCACGATGATCTGCTTGTCCTGCACCGGCACCCCGCCGCCGAAGCGCATGTTCCCGTCGACTTCGTCGAACGTCATGACCGCGCCGCTTTCCTGCTCCGACTCGATCGCGTAGAGCTCGCCCGGCAGTTGCAGCAGCGTGCGGGCGGCGATCGAACCGGTGATGGACCCCGTCTCGGCGCGCACGAGGCGAAGGTCCCCGCCGCCGCCGAAGTCGTTCGCCGCGATGTCGCCGTAAATGCTCCCGTGCGCGATCACGCGCTCGATGCCGCCGCGAGCGCGGATCGAGGGCGCGTCCGGCGGCGGCACGCCCTCGCCCCGCTCGATCGACCCCGCCGGCGCCGTCACCGCGCCGATCGAGCCGTTGAGGGCGACCACGTCGCCTTGGATACTCCCGAAGAGCGATGTGACGGCCTCGACCGCCCGGAACCCGCCAGACCCGTCCGACGCGTGCGCGGTGATGTCGCCGTCGCTCGTCGTCCCTTGCCGCGCATCGACGTGAAAGACCTGACCCGCCTCGACCGCGCCGGTGATCCGGCCGTTGACCGCGATCACGAGGCGAGACGCGTCGCGGAGCGACGGGCTCTCGAAGGTGAGCCCGCCGAGGTCGTTCCCCGTCGGCGAAAGCCCCTCCGCCTCCGGACCGGCGGGCCACGGGGCGTTCGCCGCGGCGACCAGCACGCGCAATTCCGCGTTCGCGCCCGCGCCGCCGACGATCGTCAGCGCGGGGATGTCGGCGGCGCTCCCGCCGGCCTCGACGTTCCCCTCGCTGTAGATGGTGACGGTTTGCAAACCGACGACTGTGCCGACGTTCACCGTGCCGTCCGCGGCGTCATGGACCGCAGGGTCGCCCGCGAGCCGGTACTTGGTGCCGGCCTCGGCGGCGGCGGCAAGGGCGCCGAGACCCGCGACGCAGAACAATCTCAGAGCGCGATGATGCATGTGTTGTCCCTCTTGTTCTCGACACGCGGCGCAGACTCCGCGACAAGCGGAGCACTGCCGGGCACCCGCGTCCGCACGGGCCGACAACAAACACGCAACGGCGACGCCAGACGGACCGCTCCGCTCAAGTGTGCCACAGAACGGCGGGCGTGCCACGGAAATCCCGGTTCTTCACGCCAAAGGAGTGCGTGCGGCCGCGACACCGCGCCGTGAAAGCTGGGGCGCCGCGCGGGCACGAAGCACACACATCGGTGGAACGACGCCTTGTTCTGCCACAGAGAGACCGAGGGTCTCCGCCGCTCGGTCCCGTGTATGCTCAAAAATGCGCGGTGAAGCATGGAGGCCGCCGCGAAACGCCGACCGCGCCGAACCGAATCACCCCGCATGAGCGACGCGCAACCGGCAGCGCCGGTCACCCTCCCTGAGCGGATCACCGCCATCGACACCGCGCGGGGGCTGGCCCTGCTGGGCATCCTCGTGGTCAACATGACGTTCTTCGCCCTGCCCCTCGGCGACGTCACGCACCACGGCCCGCCGGAAGCCGCAGGGCCGAGCGATACCGCCGCGTGGTGGGCCCTCAAGGTTCTCTTCGAGGGGAAGTTCTTCACGATTTTCTCGACGCTCTTCGGCGTCGGGCTCACGATTCAGTGGGCCCGCGCCCACGCCCGCATCGGCCGCTTCGGGGCGATGGGCCTGCGGCGGCTCGGCTTCCTGATGCTGCTCGGGCTCCTGCACGCCACGCTGCTGTGGTACGGGGACATCCTTTTTCTGTACGCGTGGGCGGGGCTTCTCCTGCTTATCCCGCTCCACTTCCGCTGGTCGCCCCGCGTCTGCGTCCTTGTTGCGTGCCTGCTCGTCTGGCTGGCCACGATGTTCAGCGGCGCGATGGGCGTCATCAGCGGGCTGAACCATGCGCAAGCGCCGCCCGCGGCCGCGGCAACGGCCACGGAGGCCGCGCCCGGTGTTGCTGGCGAGGCGGCGGCCCCCGCGGTTGAGGCCGCGCCGGCGGTCGTCAAGCCGCCCTTCGAACGCCTGCTCGAGCACTGGCAATCGGGCAGGTCACGCGCCCCGCAGGACAGCGGATGGCGCGAGGCGGAGACGGAGGCCTACCGCGAAGGGCCCTTCTCGCAGGCGTTCCTCTTCCGCGTGATGACATGGGGCATGATGCTGCTGGCGGTCACGCTCCTGGGCATGAGCTTCGTCATCCTCGCGATGTTCCTCATCGGGTGCGCGCTGGTGCGCGCGGGGTCGTTCACGTCGCCCGATACGCGCATCTTCAGGCGCCTGCTCGCGTGCGGGCTGCTGCTCGGCCTGCCCATGTCGATCGCGGCGGTCGCGCTCATGACGCCCGACCGCGGCGCCAAGGCGCTCGCGCTCGCCGGCTTCCTCGCGCCCATCTCCTGGTGCCTCGTGGCGCTGGGGACGATCTCCGCGGTCGTGCTCTGGGTGCGATCCGGCGTCGCGGCGGGCATCGCCGGCGTCTTTGCCGTTGTCGGGCGCTTCGCGCTCACAAACTACCTCTTGCAGACGGTCGTCTGCACGGCGATCTTCTATTGGTGGGGCCTCGGTAAGTTCGGCACGATGACGCGCGCGGAGCTCTTCGTCCTGGCCTTCGCCGTCTACGCGGGTCAGGTCGTTCTTTCGAACGTCATGGCCCGCGTCCTCGCCTACGGCCCGATGGAGTGGCTCTGGCGCACCGTGACGTACTGGCGGCCGCAGCCGTTCTTGAAAGGCTTCGAAGACTGATTCACCGCAGAGTCGCAGAGGAAGATGAGAAGAGGAAAGACGAGTTGAAGAGTGCGCACCGGCGCAGCTCTTCATGCCAGTCCATTCTCTTCTCTGCGACTCTGCGGTGAGTCTTTCTTCGTCTCTGCGGTGAATCTTCTTACTTGCCCGTCGCCGGCACCGGCGGGAACCTGCCCGGGCTGTAGAGCGAGCCCGAGGTGTCGATGTCCTCGTGCGGCGTGAAGGGCGCACCGGCTTTCACGCGCTCGACGCTCCCCGCGCCTTTCGGCGCCCGTTCCGTCCTCGCGCCTTCGACCAGCGCGTGCTTGTCGCGCACCGGACCTTGCTTCTCATTTTTGCCCTTGGGCGTCTCGGGCGCGCCCTGCCGGTTATCCCACGCGATGCACTCGACAGGCGTGCCGTCGGGCGCGATCAGCAGCACGAGGTCGTGCTGGTTCGAGAGCGCCTGGTACTCGTTCGCCGCCTTCATCGAGAAGACCTTCGCGCCGCCGAACTGCGGGTTCGGTTCGGGGCACTTCTCGGCATCGCCGCACGGGCCCACGGGCGATGAGCCGAACCCGTTGAACACGACGACGACGCCGCCGGGCGCGAGTTCACAATCCGGGAACTCGAAGCGCATCCGTCGCTCGCTCTCGTCGGGGCCTTTGCCCTTCCCGTCGGCGGGCTTGCCGTCCGTTGCCTCGCCCGGCGTCGGGGCGCCGTCGGTCAACACATACCCCTTCAGGTCAATGGGCTTGTCGTGCGGGTTCACCAGCTCGATGAACTCGTCGCCCGTCGCGGAGCGCGTGCCGTCCTTGTCGGCGTCGCCGCGCTTCCCGCCCGGCACGGCGTACAGCACTTCCGTGATCGTGGGGTGCAGAGCCCGGGCGTCCGTTTTCGCCTCCTCCTTTGCCGCGGGCTGCGCGACGACGCCGCCGGCCGCGACCACCACCAACGCACCGCCAAAGCTCTTGACCATTGCACCACCCCGTAAAGCGAAGTCCGTACGGCACCGGCCGCGATAACCGATCCAGCGTACACCCCATCGGGTCCGGACAACTGTTAGGGGTCTGGCCTGCCCGGGAGCGGGCCGCCCGGTGAGCAAGAAAGTCACCGCTCCGCGTCGTATGACCGCAGCCCGGCGGTGTCCTGTTGGTGGAATACGGAGCACCTATGACACGCAAGCCCATGCACGCCGTCCTCCCCGCTCTTTTGGCCCTGCTCGGCGGCACGGCCGCGATGGCGCAGATGAAGACCACGCCGAGCACCCCGCGACAGAGCGCCGACAAGCCCATTCCGCTCGACGGCGTCTCGCCGCCGCGGCTGACGGGCACGAACGCGGCGCTCCTCTACTTCCAGGCCTGGCAGAGCGTGCCGCAGGCGACGATGCAGAAGCTCGGCAACCCGGACAACAAGGCCGAGCAGGTCGCGGCCCTTGAGGAAAATCAGCGGCTGATCGAGGCGATCCTGACCGCCGCGGAGACGCGCGACTGCGACTGGGGCATCCAGTATCAAGAGGGGATGCACGCGCTCCTGCCCTACCTGGGCGCATTACGTCAATCCTGCCGCGCGATCTCGGCGGATGTCGAGCGCCTCGTTGCCGAAGGCGGCGACGAAAACCAACGTGCCGCGGGGCGCCGACTCGCCGCGATGGTCAACATGAGCCAGCACGTGCGCAACGACCGCGTCCTCATCAGCTCGCTCGTCGGCGTCGCGATCACGGTAAAGACGCTCGTGACCGCCGACGAACTCATGCAGACGGGCGCCTTGGGCGTCGAGCCGGCGCAGAAGCTCGTCGCGGCCCTGCGCGCGCTGCCGAAGGACGATCCCTTCGGCACGCGCGAGTGCATCATCGGCGAGCGCGACGTCTTCCTCACGTGGGCCAAGCGCAAGTACACCGAGGGGGACGAGGGCGGCGCCCGGATGATCAGGGACATGGAGGACATGGGCACCAGCGGCGCCGACGACCCCGACGTCGCCGGCATGGAGGGCGAGGAGCTCAAGAAGGAGTTCGAGCGCGCCGAGCAGTACTTCACCTCGGCGTACGAAGTCTGGAACGAGCCCGACGCCGCCGAGGAGCTGCAGGACCTCGCCGACCGCGTGCAGGACGGAGACTTCGGGGCCGTGGCGAGCGTGCTTGCGCCCGCACTCACCACCTGCCACAAGTCGGACACGCGTGGCCGCAAGGACCTCGCGGCCGCGATCGTGACGCTCGACGCGTACATCCGCAACGAGGGGAAGCTCCCCCCGGAGTTCCTGAAGAAGCCCGCCGAGTGATCCGTGGACGACGCGCCGGCCCAATCCCTGCTCGCGGCCCGGCGTGACGAGGTGGAGCGACACCTCCTCCGCAGGATGCAGGCCGGAGACGAGCGGGCGGCCCGGGAACTGTGGGGAGCGCTCGCGCCGCCGCTCATCGCGTTCGCCCGCTGCGCCGGCGCGGGCGCCGGCGCGGAGGACGCCGTGCAGCGGGTCTTCGTCTCGCTCCTGAAGCTCCCGCGTCGTCACGCCGACGCGATCGAGTCCGTCCGCGCGTACGCGGCGGGTGCGCTGCGCAACGACCTCGCGAACGCCGCGCGCAGCGATTCGCGCCGCGCAGCCCGCGAAACCGCGGCGGTGCGCACGGCACCGCGCGTAGCGGCGTCCACCGACGATCACGCGGAACTGCCCGCGGCGGTCGCGTCTCTGCACGACGACGCCCGCGACCTGCTCCTCCTGAAGCACGTCGCCGGCCTCACGTTCGATCAACTCGCGATCGCGCTCGGCGAACCGCGCACGACGATCGCGTCTCGACACGCCGCGGCGGTGGGGGCGCTGCGGGCATTGATGGAAGCCGCCGCCGCGCCGACGGCGCTGCAGGCGGCGGGGAGGTTGTCGTGAACCACGAGAACGACGTCGCGCTCGCACGCCGCCTGGACGCCATGGGCCGCGACCTTGCGCACGCGGAGCCGCCCGCCCCGCCTGCCGCGTTTATCGGCGCGGTTGCGCGGCGCCGCACGGCGCGCCGGCTTGCGTTCGGCGCTCCCGCGCTCGCCGCGGCCGGGCTCGTCCTCTTCTGGGCCGTGCGCGTTCAAGTCGCCCCCGCGCCCGCTCCGACGCCCGGCCCGATCGCGGTCACCCCGCGCGCGCAAACGGAACCCGCGCACGGAGCACCCACCGTCGCCAACCTCGGGCGCGACGCCTCGAACGTCGATCGCTTCCCCACAGGCGGCTTCGGCGGCTCGATGGACCCCGCGCCGTCGTCGTACCACCCCGGCCCCAGCCCCGCGCTGGGCGACATCCTCCGCGAGACGGTGCCGCGGTAGCGGTGCTGGCGTTTCGCGCCGCTCCCGCATACAATGCGGCGCGACACGCGGTCGTGGCGGAATTGGCAGACGCGCCAGATTCAGGTTCTGGTGGGGTCACACCCATGGAGGTTCAAGTCCTCTCGACCGCACTTGGCTGACGCCGGCTCTTCAAGGGCCGGCGTTGTGCTTTTTGGCGTCCGGCGGCCGTGGTTTCCACCTATCTTCCGCCGTGCCCGAGCGTTCGCTCATCCTCGCCGGTGTCGACGAGGCCGGCTACGGCCCGCTCCTGGGCCCCCTTTGCGTCGGCATGTCCGTCTTCGAGGTGCCGCACGCCGCCCCCGAAGCGCCCCCGCCCTGCCTCTGGAAGCTCCTCTCGCGCGCCGTGAGCAAGGAAGCGGGGCGGGGCGGCAAGACCGACGCCAAGGGCCGTATCCCCGTCGCCGACTCCAAGCAGCTCAAGCTCGCCTCGAGCGTGACGACGACGCACCCGCTCGTGCACCTCGAGCGCGCGGTCCTCGCGATGGCCCGCTGCGCCGCTTGCGGGAACGAAGCGCTCGTACCCGGGAGCGATACGTCGCTTCTCGGCGCGCTCGGTGCCTCGTGGCCCGACGAGCCCTGGTACGGCATCGAGGAGACGCCGCTGCCCGTCGCGCACGACGCGGCCCAGCTCGCGATCACCTGCAACGGCCTCGCCCACGCGCTGCGCAACGCGGGCGTGCGCGTCCACGCCCTCCGCTGCCGCGTGGTGGGGGAGACGGAGTTCAACGCTCTCGCTAACGCCGGCGGCAAGGCCGCGACGACCGCCGCGGCGCTGCGCGAGTTCCTCACGCTCCTCTGGGAAGAGCATGCGCGCCCGGACGGGAGCGGCGCCGGCCGGCTCGGGATCGTCTGCGACCGCCAGGGCGGCCGCGTCTGTTACGGCGACTTCCTCGGGAGCGCGCTCCCGGGCGCGGCGGTCACGGTGCTGGAGGAGTCCGACCTGCGCAGCCGGTACGTGATCGAGGGGGTGGGCGCCGACGGCGCGCCGCGCCGCGCGGGCGTGAGTTTTCTCGTCGAGGGCGAGAGGCACCACCTGCCCGTCGCGCTCGCGAGCATGATCGCCAAGTACACGCGCGAGCTGGCGATGATGCGCTTCAACCGCGCGTGGTGCGGACTCGCGCGCGAGCGTGCGAACGTCGAAATCAAGCCGACCGCGGGGTATTCGACCGACGCCGGGCGCTGGCTGCGCGACGCGGACGCGTTCCTGACCGCGGAGGAGCGCCGGCGCCTGGTGCGCGTGCTCTGAGTCGACCGCGCACGCCGGTGGATGCCACCGTCCGCACCGTGCGTTCACCGTGCATTTACCGCGCGCCACCCGGTCCGCCGCCCGCGCCCGCCGCTACACTTTTCGCGGGCGGAGTCGTGGTGATCCGCCGCAGGGAAAGGGGCGAATTGATGCACAAGCCGCTCACGCTGGAGCCCGTCACGCACGCCGGCGCCTACGCCGGGCTCTCCAAGGCCGCGAGCCTCTGGCCCAGCCCGCAGGACATCGGCGAGCGCCCGCTGATCTGGGTCAACGGCCGCCTGCTCCCGAAGAACCAGGCGATGGTGAGCGTCTACGACCACGGCCTGCTCTACGGCGACGGTGTCTTCGAGGGGATCCGCGTCTACCGGGGCAAGATCTTCAAGTGCGCACAGCACATGAAGCGCCTGTACGAGTGCGCGGAGAAGATCCACCTCAAGATCCCCGTGACGCCCGACGAGATGGTCCTCATCCAGCGCCAGTGCATCGAGGCCAACAACCTCACCGAGGGCTACATCCGCCTCGTGGTCACGCGCGGCTACGGCACGCTCGGGCTCGACCCGCGCCGCTGTCCCGTCCCCGGCATCATCTGCATCGCCGACCAGATCAGCCTCTACGGCAACGAGTTCTACGAGAACGGCATGCGCGTCGTCGTCGCCAAGCGCCCCAAGACGCCGCGCGAGTGCCTCGACCCGCGCATCAAGAGCCTCAACTACCTCAACAACATCCTCGCCAAGGTCGAGGCGATCAACGCCGGGTGCGACGAGGCGATCATGCTCTCGCCCGACGGCTGGGTCACCGAGTGCACCGGCGACAACATCTTCGTCGTCAAGAACGGCGTGGTCCACACCCCTCCGCACACCACCGGCGTCTCCGGCAGCCTCGAGGGGATCACCGAGAGGTTTGTCCGCGAGGAGCTCATCCCGATGTGCGGCCTGCGGTGCGTCGTCAAGGAGATGCGCCTCGAGGAAGTGCTCAACGCCGACGAGGTCTTCCTGACGGGCACCGCGGCGGAGATCATCGGCGTCAACGAAGTCGATCTGGACGGCCCCGGCAAGGCCCCGGGCAAGAAGATCAGCCAGGGCGAGGGCCCGATCACCAACCGCCTCCGCAAGAAGTTCCGCGAGGTCGTGACGAGCGACCATGTGCCGGAGGACTGATCGGGGCCGCCGGCGCGCGTCGGGCACAAAGCACGGAACTCGGGCTCGGGGTTCAAAGGAGGATGGTGCGCACCGCCGCGCCCGGCCCCTCTCGTTGAACCGTGAGCTTTCCGCGTCGCGGTCCCGGCCTCACGCGGGGCCGGATGAACCCAACGCGACGGACACCACGAGGATGTCGTCGCGCTGGCGGCCGTGCCGCCACGCCGCGGCGGCCTTCAGCAGGCCGGCGGGCGGTGTCGCCCTGCCGACGAGCTCACGCACGCGGTCGAGCCCGAGGATCTTCCCCTCGCCGTCCGCCGTCTCGAAGAGGCCGTCGGTGTACGCGATGATCTCGTCGCCGTGGGCGAGGGGCGTGGTCGGCGAAGCGCCCTCGAACATCTCCGGCGGCAGGACGCCGAGCATCGTCGCCGTCGGCTCGAGGTCGGCCACCGATCCGTCGGCGCGCCGCACCATCGCCGGCGGATGCCCCGCGCTGGCGTACTCGACGGAACCCGCCGCGGCATCCACGCGCAGGCAGAGCGCGGTGGCGTAGATGCTCTGGCCGGAGAGCTGCTCGTAGGTAAAGCGGTTGAGGTTGACCATGAGTTCGCCGGGCGAGCCGTCGGGCCGGGCCGCGTAGAAGGCGCGCAGCTCGCCGTGCAGGCGGTTGACGGCGAGCGCCGCGGGAACGCCGTGGCCGGTGACGTCGATGAGCACGACCGAGACGCGCGTCGGGCGCGGGCTGTTCGGGAACGCGAGCGGCCAGACGAAGAGAAAGTCGCCGCCCACCTCGCGCATCGGGTCGTACTCGTACCCGATGCGGACGGGACCCTCGGTGATCTCGGGCGGGAAAAGGGCCTCGTGGATGCGGCGCGCGTACGCGAGCTCGGACGCGACCTCGCGGAATTGCTCGGCGGTCTCGCGCGCCTGGAAGCGCTCGTCCATCTCGCGGAAGCGCCACGCGCTCCAGAGGGGCCCGGCCGCCATGCACACCGCCGCCCACGCCGCCCAGAAGGCGGTGCGCGGGAGATCGAGCCCCACGACGCCGTGCATCGTGGCGATGAACACGAGCCATCCGGGGATCACGAACCGGAGCGACTCGCGCAGCGGCATCGGGACGATGAGGCACGAGAGGACCTGCACGAGGAGGACGTTGCCCATCGCGGTGATCGGCAGGTGCGTGGGGTCGTCCTCCGGCATGCTCCCGCCGCGCGAGACGGGCTCATCGACCATGAGGGAGAGGACCTCGAGCACGCTCGCGAGGGGTGTCGCCGCGAGGACGATGAGCGTGAGGGCGAAGACGAGCCGGCGGCGGTCGGGCTTTCTCACGACGACGTAGACGAGGCCCGAGACGAATATCGTGAGGAGGCCGCCGTCGGAGAGGGCGTCGAAGACGGTCCCGCGCTTGAGCGTCCCATCGTTGTAGTACGGGTTGACGATGTCGGTGGCGTTGCCGCCGATGCTCATCACCATGATGATGAGCATGGCGAGGCAGAACCAGCGGACGCGCTTGCGCAGCACGCGGGCGCGCTCGGCGTCGAAGAGCTCCCAGAATTCCTGGGAGCGCTCGAGCTGATCCTCCCGATCGCGCGCGTTGACGGCCACGGCCGAGCGTAGCGGGGCGTGCCGGGCGTTTGCCGGGCGAAAAGCTGCGCGCGCTGTTGACGACTTGTCGCATGGGCGCAATGACACAAGAACGTTCGCTCGGCGGGACGCGTAGGGCCGGCCGAGGGCCGCGCACACCGCACGCCGCCGGAGGGAAGCAATGAAGACTCGTCCATCGTTCCTCGTGTCCCTGTTTGTGGCGGCGGCATCGTGCGCGGCGCTCGGCCAGTCGATCTCGTGGGAGATCCTCAAGCCGAGCAACACCGGCATCCCCGGCGACTTCACCCAGACGATCCTGATCGACGGCCAGCAGCGGCCTTGGGTCGCGGGCTACATCCCGTTCTGGGAGGAGGGGGGCGTCGCATACAGGACGCCGGATGGGGACTGGACCCCTATCTCGAGCGTCGATCATCCGGAGATCGCCTCGCCGCGCTTCAGCGACATGAAGCAGGACGCGGCGGGGAACGTCTGGGTCGCGAGCGACGACGGCATCCTGCGTATCGACTCCTCAACGACGCCCGCGACGGTGATGCGCTTCGGCCCGCAGCAGACGGGGCTGCCCGCGACGCAGTTCATCGACATCGACATCGCGCCCGACGGGAGCATCTGGGCGGTGTCGGACCCTGTGCAGCAGCCGCCGACGGGCGGCATGGTTCGGTACCGGCCCGCGACGAACCAGTGGACGGCGTTTACGGTGACGTCGCCGCAGCCCAACCGCCTGCCGTGGGCGGGGCAGCTCAACTGGAACCAACTCGACCGCGTCGCTGTCCATCCCGACGAGACCGGCGGCAACTACACGGTCTACTTCGCCGGGCTCGCGGGGATGGGCTCGTGGCGCGACGGCGTGATGACATGGGTGACGAACTCGCAGACGCAGCAGCACGGATCGACGGCGATGCTCTCGTTCCCGAGCGTGAACGCGGTCAGCGACGACGGGACGATCTGGTACACGAGCCGCGCGGGGCTCGTGCGCAAGCCCCGGAACGGGCCGATCGAGGTCGTGCAGTACCCCAACGACCTCGACACAGAGGTCTCGCTCGTCACCGCCGTGAGCGGCGGGCGGGCATTGCTCGGCACCTACTACGCCGACGTCTTCCTGTGGAACAACGGCGGCTGGTCGTACCTCGGCAACTGGGGGAGCGGCTACCACACGTACGCCTTCGCAGAGGAAGCGGGCGGCGCCTTCTGGGCGGGCGGGATCGGCGGCTCGTCGCGCTACGACCCGAACACCGGGTTCTGGCAGCGCTACCGCCTCACCAACACCGGCATGCTCAGCTACTGGGTCGAATCGTTCACCTTCGACACCGAGGGAAACGTTTACATGAACGGCAACGCCGGCACTGGCGTCGGCGGGTTCAACATCTACGACGGCCGGACGTGGGTGGGCGTCAACGTCGCCAACTACGGCCTCGGGCCCCCGTACCCGCTCAACACCGACGACACCTCAGCGCTCCAGTGGCGCTCGAACAACACGCTCGCGGTCGCCGGTCGTGGGCAAGGTCTGTACCAGTTCGATGGCTTCGGATTCACCGAGCTGATCGCGCCGGGCTTCGCGGACATTATCGAGCTCGCGGAGGACGGATCGGGCCGGCTCTGGGGCTCGCACTACGGCGGCGGCGTCCACATCGTGGATCAGAGCTTTCAGCGCCAGTTCTTGACGCGGGACAACAGCCCGCTCACGCCCGCGGAGCTGGTGGACATCCTCCCCGATCCTCAGAACCCGAACTTCGTCTACATCTGCGGGATGTTCGCCGTGCAGCACACCGACGGTGTGACGTGGCAGACGACGCCGCGCGAGGCGCTCGGGCTTTTCCAGAACTCCATCGGCCACCACTTCACCTCGATGGGCCTCGCGCCCGACGGCATGTGGTGGCTGGGGTCGGGGCAGGGCCTCTTCCACTACAACCCGCAGGAGGGGACGTACACGCGCTACCACAAGGGCAACACGCCCGGGATGCCCAGCGACGACGTCTGGCACATCGAGGTCGCGCCCGACGGGAGCGTCTGGTTCAACATGTTCGACGACGTCTGGCCGTACCCGGGCGGCATGGGGCACGTCGCGAACGGCACGTTCACGTTCTACCGGCAAGGCACGTCGCCGCTGCCGCACAACCAGGTCTGGGGCCTGAACTCCCGCGCGGTCGAGGGCGGCTACGAGCTGTGGATCGGCACCGCGAGCGAGGGCGTGGCGGTCGTGACCGTCTCGACGCCTCCGGCGGGGTGCGACAGCATCGACTACAACAACGACGGTCTCTTCCCCGACAACCAGGACCTCGAGGACTTCCTGAGCGTCTTCGGCGGCGGCTCGTGCTCGAATGACCCCGACTGCGGCGACATCGACTTCAACAACGACGGGCTCTTCCCGGACAACGAAGACATCAACGCATTCTTCGCGGTCTTTGGCGGGGGAGACTGCTAGGAAAAGCGGCAAAGCAGCAGATAAGCAAAGCGGCAAATCAAGAGGCGCCGACCGCGCTTCTTCATTTGCCGCTTTTTCGCTTTGCCGCTTTTCTTATTGCCTGTCGATCCCCGTCGTCGCGCTCGGCGGCGCGAAGACGTCGAGCACGACCGTGTCCTCGAGCGCTTCCGCGGCGTGCGGCGCCTCGGCGGGCAGGTGCAGCACCCCGCCCGGGCGCAGGTCGATTGTGCCGCTCTCGAGCGTGAAGCGCAGACAACCGGAGAGAACGCAGACCATTTGTTCGTTGGCGTGGGTGTGGCTCGGGACGATGCACCCCTTGCGCAGGGTCACGTGCGAAATCATGCACCGCTCGCCCATCACGCGGCGACGCTCCAGCAGGGCTATCGGCGTGTCCGCAGCGAGCTGCGACCAGGTGTGCACGGCGGGCGATTGCATGGCCATGCCGCATCGTTCGCGGCCAACGGCGCGGGCGCGCCGACCCCGCCTACTTTCGCGCGTGACCCGGCCGGCGTTCCAAGCTCCCCACGAGCCCGTGCAGCCGGCTGTCACCGAGGACACGGAACTGCTCCGGCGGTTCCTCAAGAGCCGCGACGCGGCGTGCCCGGCGTGCGGCTACAGCCTGCGGGGGCTGCAGCAGCCCTCGTGCCCGGAGTGCAACAACCCGCTCGCGCTCACGGTCTCGCTCGCGGAGCCGCGGACGGCGCTCCTGCTGTGGGCGATCATCCCGTGCGCGGCGGTGGGCGGACTCGCGCTGCTCTTCGCGGCGTTCGTGATCACGTTCATAGCAACGGAGCGCGTGCCGCGCGCGGGCGAGTTCTTCTGGCTCGCCATCTACCCGCCGTGCGCCGCGGCGGTCCTGCTGACGCCGGTCATCTTCCTCATGACCAGGCGCGGGCAGCGGTGGTTCGCGACGAGCCCGCGCGGGCGCGCCGTATTGGTCACGCGGGGCCTGGGCGCTCTCGCCGCGGCCGTCCTCGCCGTGTGGACGGTGTGGCTCGTGGTCGATGTGATCCTGTGAGGCGTCGCGCGGCGACGCCATATCGTGACGCGTGGACCCGGCGCCGCCCGACCCGCTCGCTCTTTACCTGCGCGACAACGACGTCGCGTGCCCCGCGTGCGGGTACAACCTCCGCGGGTTGACGGGCGCGGCGTGCCCGGAGTGCAATAACCAATTGACGCTCGGCGTGAACCTCGCGCGGCCGCGGACGGGGTTGCTGCTGTGGGCGATCGTTCCGGCATCGACGGTCGGCGGCGTTTCACTCGTCTTCTCGATGTTCGTGTGGATTGTCCTGCTGTCGGGGGCCAATCTCGCCGGTGAAGGGCTCTTCTGGTTCGCCGTCTACCCGCACATCGCCTTTGTGCTCCTCCTGCCGCCGTCGATCCACCTGATGACGCGGCCGGGTCAGCGCTGGTTTTCGAAGTGCCCGCGAGAGCGCGCGGAGAAGCACGCGGCGTTGCTGGCCGCGACGGCCGCGGGGATCTTCGCCGTCTGGGCGGCGTGGTTCATCGCCGAGCTGGCAAGCTGAGAGCGGGTTTCGGTGTCGCTCGTTGGTTCGTGCTATAGGACGAGATCGCCCGCAAGGTCCGGCACCGTGCGATGGCGGGGTGTGGTAGTTCAAACGCCCTCTCTCCTACCCTCTGCCATGACCACCGCCCGCCCGAGCGCCCCGAACGCCGACCGCCCGACCAACGACAACTTCCCGATGGAGTCGGGCTCGCCCGCGGCGATCGCCAGGCAGATCTCGCCCCGCCGGCACACGAGCGAGGCGAAGGACATCCCCGGCCTCGTCGATGAGCAGCTCCGGCACTTCGGCATCGACCCCGCGAGCGACTACGGCCGGCGGATGGGAATGTTCACCGAGCACCTCTACCGCGGCTACGGCGACCTGCACCACCTCTGGGAGCTGGGCGTCTCGGAGCTCGCGACGCTCCCGCGCCAGGACCGCGTCGAGCGCTTCGCGGCCCAGAAGTTCCTCTGCTTCCAGCTCGCCAAGACGCTGGACACGCTCCAGCACGGCTTCCGCAAGCACTACCAGAGCCTCGTGCCGAGCACGAGCCAGAGGCTCCCGAAGGGCCCGTACCCGATCTTCGACAACGTCACGGCCCTCTTCTCCGCCAAGCCCGTGATCACGCGCACCGCGACGTATATCTATGCGTGCGCGGAGTGGGTGACGGACGCCTTCGAGGGCAAGGAGCTGATGCTCGAGGTCTACTCGCGCCTGCTCAACCCCACCAACGTCAGCCTCGCCAACCACATCGTGGACATCGAGGCGGGCCCGTACGCGGGCGAGTACTTCGCGTGGAACTTCAACAGCGGCATGGCGGCCGTGGACGCGATCCTCTCCCACCTCGTGGGCCACCGCGACATCATCCTCGCCTCGCGCAACGTCTACGGCGGGACGCACCAGCTCATGCACGACTGGTACGCCAAGAAGAGCAACATGGACGTCTCGGTGAACTTCTTCGACGGCTTCACCGTCGAGGCGTTCGTGAGCGCCCTCGAGCAGGCGCAGCAGGCCAACGCCGACCGCCTGAAAGAAGGGCGCCACGTCTACGTCTACATCGAGAGCCCGTGCAACCCGCACGGGTACGTCCTCGACGTCCCCGGCATCTGCAGGGAGGCGCACAAGCGCGGCCTCACCGTGATCTGCGACAGCACCGTCGGAACGCCCTTCCTCCACCGGCCCCTCCAGAAGACGGACATGCTGGAGCGCCCGGACTTCGTCATCCACTCGTACACGAAGGACCTCGCCGGCCACGGCAGCACCACGGCCGGCGTCGTCATCGGGCGCAACGAGCGGATGTTCATGGGCAAGCACGACGCTCTCGAAGGGATCGCGCCCGACGGCAGCAAGCGCGTCTACAAGGGCGAGGAGACGCTCTTCTGGAACGTCTACTACGTCAAGGGCGCGTTCCTCGACAGCGACAAGGCATACGAGGTGATCAACGGCATGCACACGCTCGAGGTGCGCATGCTGCAGAAGGTGATCAACACCCTCGCCTTCACGGAGTTCCTGCAGGCCCACCCCGACATCAACGTCAAGAGCAACGCCGCGGTGGGGAACGAGAACAGCGCGGTCCGCGAGAAGGTCATGTACCTCGGCTTCCCCGCGCCGTTGTTCACCTTCGACTTCGAGGGCAAGAGCATGCACGGGAAGCAGTCCGCGCGGCCCGAGATCGACCGCATCACCTTCACGCGCTTCTTCGACTGCCTCGACCCGATCTTCGGGCACCAGGTCTCGCTGGGCCAGCCCAACACCGTCGTCCTCTGCCCCGCGATCACCAGCCACAGCGAGCTCTCCGCCCAGGCCCTGCGCGACGCGGGGATCAGCCCCACCACGGTGCGCGTGGCCGTGGGCGCGGAGGACCCCCGCACGCTGATGGCGCACCTGATCAAGGCGGCGGAGTCGACGATCGACCACGCGGTGCCGGGCTTCAGCAGGAAGTTCCCGAGCCCCGCGCAGTGCGACGCGATCTACGCGAGGCACTACAAGGCCGTGCACGAGAAGTACGTCGCGGCCCAGCCGCGAATGGCCGAGTTGCTCATGTAACGAAAACTCAAAGCTCAAATCGAAAGCTCAAATGCAGGAGGCCTTTCGGCGCTCTCTTCCTTTGAGCTTTGCTCCCAGCAGCGCCCCGGCCCGCGTGCGATCCCCACTCCGCCGTGACTCTGGGGGCTTTGGCGGGCGTCGATGGCCGGCCCGGCCCCGCGTTCCGCCCCCGCCCGGAGCTTCAACCCATTAAGAGTGGGCAATTCCCCTGTTTGTGTTCGTCGAACCCCGCCTCCTCCGGTAGGATGTGCCGATGCAACCCGCCAACACCGACGCTTTCTCGACGACGCGAACCAATGCCTTCAAGCCCGCCGCGCTCACGCGGCTCGGCGCTTTCATCGCCGCGGTCGCGGCGGGCGGAGTGAGCGCGCTCGCCCAGCCCCCGGCGACCGACCTCGGCGACTTTTCCCACGCCGCGTCCACGCTGCACCAGCCGACGGTGATCTCGTCCCCGACCACGCCCATCGAGTGGTTCCGCATCCGCCTGCCGCGGATCGCCGCGCCGCACCGCTTCCTCGACATCACCACCTCGGGCCCCTTCCCGGTGGACACGGAGATCGCCCTCTTCGCCGCCGACGGCAGGCTGATCGCCACCGACGACGACGACGGCGCCGCCCTCTACTCCGCGCTCACGTTCGGCATCACCGACACCGCGGCCCCCACGCGCGTGCCGCCGCCGGCCGCGAGCGGGCAGCAGCCGGGCGTGGCCAACAACGGGCGCGACGGCACGCTCTCGGGGGACCCGGCGACCGGCACGGCCGCGGACTACTACATCGCCTTCACGCAGTTCGACGCCGTCTTCGCGGACGGCTTCAGCGTCACGCGCCCCAACGGCCCGCCGACGGCGAACATCCTTGCGCTGCTGACGGTGCGGATGCACACGCCGGGCGGGGGGACGGCGCCGACGCTGAGCGGCGGCGACCTTGAGACCGTCAGCGGTGTGTTCTTCGCGTTCGCGACCGCGAGTGCCGGCACGAGCGCGGTCAGTGTGGACGCGTCCGCGGCGAACGGCCCGAGCGCCCGGGATCTCGTCCCTGGCGCCGACGGAACTTCGTGGAGCAGCTTCGCCATCCTGCTGAATCCGGTGCCCGCGCCGGGCATCTACCCGCTTCTCTACCGTGCGAGCAATCCCATCGGCGACGTCACCGTGGACGAGGCGGCGTTGAGCGTCTTTCCGCGCGGCCGCTCGTGCAACCTGTCGTTCCAGCAGATCGTCCAAGACACCCCCGGCACGAACATTTACACCTACACCACCGCCTTCGCCAACGTGGACGGCCCCTGGACGAGCGCGTGCTTTACGAGCCCGCCCAGCGGCAACGACGTCTGGTTCCGGTTCCGCACCACCCAGAGCGGCGCCGTGACGCTCAGCACCTGCAACGCGGACACCGGCGCGACGGGCAACCAGCCCGACACGCTGCTGGGCGTCCGCGGATTCTGCAACGACGCCGGGTTCTCCGTCTGCGGCGACGACGTGGGCGGCTGCGGCCTGGGCACGCGCCTGACCGACATCCCGGTGACCGCGGGCCAGGACTACAACATCGCCGTGCGGGCGTGGTCGGGCGACATCACCAACGGACGGCTCGCGGTGACCTTCACCCCGGGCGGGCCGACCTGCGACTCCATCGACTTCAACGGCGACGGCCTCTTCCCGGACAACCAGGACCTCGAGGACTTCTTCAGCGTCTTCGGCGGCGGCCCGTGCAGCACCGGCCCGCTCTGCGGCGACCTCGACTTCAACAACGACGAACTCTTTCCGGACAACGCCGACCTCGAGTCGTACCTCCGTGTCTTCGGCGGCGGGGACTGCTGAGAAAAACGTAAAGCTCAAGGCGAAGAGCCCAAGCGAAGGAGGCCGAACACGGCGTGCGCCGTCGCCCTCTTCCATTGACCTTCGCCGATGCGGTACGCCGCCTCACCGCGCCCTGAAGTCCTTGATCAGCTTCTTCCGCTGCTCGGCCGCTAGCTCGCCCATCACGCGGCTCACGAAGCGCGACCGGGCGCGCTTCGAGGGTTTGCCGAGCGTCTCCTGCGCGTACTCGAGCGCGAGGCGCTCGATCTCCGCGCGCTGCTCGGGCGTCGCGTCGACGAGGTCCAGCACGCGCTCCAGCTCCGCCTTCCCCGCGTCGATCTTCCGCTCGTAGCTGCGCTTGATTTCTTGCCCCAGCAGCCGCAAGCGCACCGCGATCATCCTCGCGAGCGGGCGCTTCCTTTCGCCATCCGGCGCGGGTTCCGCTTCCTCGCGCACCAGCTCGCGCACGTACTCGTCCACGATCGCCGTGAACGCGCGCTCGTTTTCCGGCCCAAGCTCCCCAGCAACCTCGTCCTTCAAACTCCCGCGTCGGAGGTGCGGAGCAAGCTTGTTCATCAGTTCCCGCAACGCCTCGGCCCTGTCGGGCGTCATCCCCTCGCGCTCCAGCCCGTCGATGCGCAGGAGGAGCGCGACGTTTTCCTGCACCACCCCGTCGAGCGCGGAAGCGCGTTCCGCGATAATCTTCTGGACGCGCTCGCGCTCCTCCGGCGCGAGCACGAGGAATTCCAGAGCCGCCTCCTCCGGCGTCGTGTCGAGCGGCTCGAGCTCGCCCCGGAAGTCGCGCTTCACGAGCGTTCGCGCCGGCGCAGCGTCGGCCCTCGGCCCTGCCAGCGCGCCGCGGTCGGCGCCAGCGTCCTGCGCGATCGCCGTCCGTCCGCCCGCGCACACGAGCACCGCGCACGCCACCATCCCGACGCCGATCATCTTCATGCCGCGCCCCCTTCCGCTCGACAAACGCTTCTACGCCGCGGCGATTGCCTCGGTATCCGAGGCGGCGGCGGCCAAAGACCTATTCTCGGGCATGATGACCGCGCCCACCGCCGACCGCGCCTTGCTCGCCCGCGCCATCGCGGACGCCGCCCTGCTGCGGGGCACGTTCACGCTCCGTTCGGGGCGCACGAGCACCTACTACCTCGATAAGTACCTCTTCTCCACGCGGCCGGAGCTCCTCGCCCGCCTCGCGCCCCTCTTCGCCGAGCGGATCAGGGCGATGGAGGCCAAAGCGAACGCGCGGGTGGTGCGCCTGGCGGGGGCGGAACTGGGCGGCATCCCGCTCGTTACCGCCGCGAGTCTGCACACCGGGCTCCCCAGCATCTTCGTGCGCAACAAGAAGAAGGATTACGGCACCGCCAAGCAGCTCGAGGGCGCGCTAAACGCGGGCGACGCCACGATCCTGCTCGAAGACGTCGCGACGACCGGCGGCCAGGCCCTCGAGGCCGTCGCGAGCCTGCGCGAGGCGGGCGCGAACGTGCTCGGCGTGGTCGCGACGATCGACCGGCTCGAGGGCGCTCGCGAGAACGTCGAGAGGGCGGGGCTGCTCTTCGACGCGCTCTACACCACGCGCGACCTGGGCGTGACGCAGGACCAGTGACACGAGCCGACGCGGCCAACCCGGCGCTCGGAGCGGCGCCCCCGCGCGACCGGCTCCTCCGCCTGCGCGTGGCGCTCACGCGGGCGGCGCGCTTCGAGTTCTGGCCCAACTGGGCCGTCTACGGGCCGATCGTGCCGTGGCTCGCGTGGCTCACGCTGCGCAACGGTGGCCCCTTCGTCTTCCTCGCCTGCAACCCCGCCTTCGAGGCCGGCGGCGGCTTCGTCGGCGAGCGCAAGAGCCAGTTGCTCGGCTCGTCGCGCCACCCGCTCATCCTGCCGTGGACGCTCCTGCCCGCGGCGGTCGAGACCCGCGGCGAGGACGACCGCGTGCGAGAGAGCCTCTCGCGCCTCGCGCGCGCGGGGCTGCGGCTCCCGTGCATCGTGAAGCCCGACGTCGGCGAGCGGGGCTTCAACGTGCGCCTGGCGCGCACGGAGGCGGATGTTCGCGCCGCCCTGCGCGAGGTGCGCGGCGGGCTCATCGCGCAGGCGTACCACCCCGGCCCGGAAGAGTGCGGCATCCTCTGGGCTCGCACGCCGGGCGCACCCGGCGGGCGCATCCTCAGCATCACGCGCAAGCGATTCCCTGCCATCGTCGGCGACGGCTCGCGCTCGCTCGGCGAGTTGATCGACGACCACCCGCGCTTCCGGTTGCAGCGGCACGTCTTCCGAGCGCGGCACGCCGCGAGGTTGCACACCGTCGTGGGCGCTGGCGAGCGTGTCCGCCTCTCCATGTCCGGCAACCACTGCCAGGGCACGCTCTTCATGGACGGCGCGGACCTCATCACGCCCGAACTGTCACGCGTCGTCGGCGACCTCGCGGAGTCTTTCGCCGACGGCGGCTTCGACTTCGGCCGCTTCGACGTGCGCTTCGAGAGCGAAGAGAAACTGCGCAGCGGCGAATCGCTCGCGGTCGTCGAGGTCAACGGCACCAGCAGCGAATCGACGAACATGTACGACCCGGAGAAGCCGCTCGCCTGGTCGCTCGCCGTGCTGGCGCGCCAGTGGCGCGTGATGTACGAGCTCGGCGCGTGGCGCGTGCGGGACGGCGCGCGGAAGCCGACGCTCCGCGACATGCGAGAGATCATGCACCGCGCGGATGCGGCACGGCGCGCCCGCGGCGGTTCCTCGCTCGCAGATTAAGACGGCGCACAGACCGCGACAGCCGCGACCGGCTTCTGAGCGCAGACTTCACATCGTCTTGACCCGATGCAAAGCACCCCGCGGGAGAATTACGCCCGTGGAGACAAACCCCGCCGTCGCGCGGTCGCTCTCCACACAACGCCGGGCGGTTCGCGTCCGGCGCAGGAGGCTCATTCATGCGGGGAACGTCGCGGGGATTCACGCTCATCGAACTGCTCGTCGTCGTTGCGATCATCGCGCTCCTGATCGGCATCCTGCTCCCGAGCCTGGGCGCGGCCCGCGAGTCGGGCCGGCAGATCAAGTGCGCCGCGGGCATGCGCACCGTGACGCAGGCCTTCGCGCAGTACACAAACACGTATGGCGTGTTCCCCCCGGCGTACGTGTACGGCTCCGACACGACCGGCTACGGCTGGAACGTGGCCCAGCAGCAGGGCTCGGACCCGGCCAACGGGTACATCCACTGGTCGTACCTTCTCTTCGACGACGGCAACGTCCCCGAGGACGCCTTCCGCTGCCCGACGACCCCGTACGGGGGCGCGCCGCGCACGAACCCGGGCCCGAACGAGGCCGACTGGGAGCCCGGCCAGACGGCCCTCTGCGGCTCGCCCGGCAACGCGACGTGGTCCGACCGTCAGGTTAAGCGCCTCGCCTTCACCGGCAACGACGCGATCTTCCCGCGCAACAAGTTCGCCCCCGAGGGCAACCCGCGCGTGATGAAGTTCGTGAATCCCTCGTCAGTGGACGGCTCCGCCTCGGGCGGCTCCAACACGATCCTCATCACCGAGTTCGCGTGCAACTCCACGTGGAGCTCGCTCCTGACCGACGACATCAGCGCCCCGCGCTACAAGAGCCACCGCTCCGTCTCGCCCTTCGTCGGCTCGTCCGCCCCGGCGCACAGCCCGTGGCAGGAGCCCAACGGCGGCCCGCCGAACGGGTTCAGCTACGTGAACGTCGAGGACGCGGCCTGGAAGAACACCAAGTTCACGAAGAACGCGCCCCCGGGCGTGGTCGGCTCGGAGTTCTCCACGGCCCTCGCCGTCGGCCGCCACCACCCGGGCAAGGACGACGTCGGCGGCGGCGCGAACTTCGGCTTCGTGGACGGTCACGTCGCCAATTCCACCATCACCAAGACGATCCAGAAGAAGCAGTGGGGCGATAAGTACTTCAGCATCTCGGGCGACAACACCATCCGCCAGACGCCGTGAGGTTCGGCGCTCGAGCGCCCGGGGTTCAACAACGCGAATGCGGTGACCGCCGCGGAGGGCCGAAGCGCCGCCCGCGGTTCGCCGCGCGCGGGCCGGCTACCCGCGCCGCCGCGCCGGGCGGGGAGTTTCACGGTTTCCGCGCGCCGTTCTTGCCGGACCTTCATACGGCCGGGGCTTGGATTGTGCGTGCGGGTGGACACGGCGTGAGGTGACGCCGGACGCCCGTCGGAGAGATTCCGTCACGGGAGAATGAGATCATGAAGAACCGTGCCCTGCTCGTCACGGCGGCCTGCGGAACGGCGATGTCCGTCGCCCATGTCGCGTGGGCCCAGCCGTACGTCGTCAACACGTTCGGCGCCACGCTGCTCCAGAACGCGCTGACCGCGCCCGCCCTGGCCAACGACTACATCGACGTCGACCTCGACGGCGCGCACCTGCGCAACGTCGTCCCCGTCACCGACCGCCTCACGGCCAGCATCCCGGGCACCAACCCCGGCGGCGCGTCGTACAACCCGGGCGGGTACATCATCCACCAGTACACGGCCATCGGCTCGGTGAACGGTATCGAGACCCTCGTCCGCTTCGGCGGGCGCGGCCCGACCCCGTACGCCACCGGCGCCGCGACGCTCACCGCCAACGCGACGGTCGTCGGCAACCCCGGGTTCCTGAACGCGTCGCAGTTCCTCGGCGCGGGCGGCGCGCCCTCCGGCTCGGCGAGCTGGCTGCACACGACGGCGCACCCCGGCTACTTCCCCTTCCAGACCTCCACGGCCGGCGGCTACGTCGCGATCCCGTGGGTCAACGGCACGACCAACAGCGGCGGGGGCCTCCAGAACAACGCGGCCCCGGTCGACGTCCCGACGCTGTGGGGCGTGACCAATACCGCCGGCGACGCCGACCCGACCGACCGTCCAGGCCAGCCCGGCTACGGCACCAACGCGCGTCTCTCCGCCGACGCGACGGGCACGACGAACACGGGCAACAACAGCAACCGCCTCGTCGACCTCCAGTTCGGCCTCAACCTCTTCGACGGCACGCCCGGCCCCGTGAACGGCGCCGGCGCCGAGGATAACAACACGATCTTCGACACGCAGATCGCGTGGGCGCCGATCGTCCCGATCGCCAACTTCGGCACCGGCATCGTCCAGATGGACATGATCGACATCGGTCACCTGCTGCTCACCGGCCGCCGCATCACCGGCGAGAACATCCACATGGTGACCCGCGAGATCGGCTCGGGCACGCACAACGCCTTCGTCAACTCCTTCGGCATCGACCCCTCGTGGGGCGTCGGCGAGAACATCGGCCCCGTCGGCAACAACTCCAACGCCACCGACACGCCCGGAGCCCAGTGGATCCCGGGCAACAAGCTCGCCACCGGCAACGTCCGCATCACCGTCCAGCGCCACCGCCTCACCCTCGGCTACGTCGGCGGCGACAGCTGGGACGCGGCGACACGCCCCGCGGCCGACATCGTCGCCGTCCGCAACGACCTCAACGGCCGCACCGGCGGCAACTTCATCCGCCCGACCATCGACCGCCTCCTCGACAACGGCCTGAACACGGACATCGACCCGAGCACCGGCCAGCCCACCGGCACCGACGGCTGGCGCATCGGCGGCAAGGCCATCTTCGCCACGATCGGCAACCCCCTCCTCGCCCCTGCCAATCGCGGCGGGTACGCCTGGAGCGGCCTCACCCCCGCGCAGCAGGCCGCCGAGACCACCGTCCGCTCGCAGTTCAACGCCGCCGCCGACATGGACAGCGTCGAGACCGCCGCGTTCCTCAACAACATCTCCCGCTCCCTCGCCGACGCCTCCACCGGCGCGGCGAACGGCTCCCCGGGCCAGTTCATCCTCAGCCGCCTCATCCCGCTGACGGCGACGGACTACACGCAGGGCAACACCGGCTTTACCTTCGGCCCCGGCCCGCTGAACCAGACGGCGCAGGACTTCGCCCGCGCCAACGCCAACCTCGTCTACAACACGCTTGCGAACAACTACGCCAACCACGGCCAGCAGGGCGGCCCCGGCGGCACCCCCGGTGTGAACGGCAAGGTCTCGCAGCGCCTCGTCCTTTCGACCGGCGTCTACAGCGACGGCTCCACCGGCGCGACCTACACGACCCAGAGCGGCGGCTCCGTCGCCGTGACGGCCGACGCGACCGATCGCAACCGCATCATGGGCGACGCGAATGGCGACGCCAAGCGCGACCTCAACGACGCCGCGGGCATCGTCGCCGCGTGGCGCCAGCGCAACTTCGGCCCCGCGTGGTCGGCCCCGACCGGTACCGGCCCGATCGCCGGCGCTCCGGGCGGCGACGCGATCATCGAGGTCCTCTTCGACTTCTCGGCGGACGGCAACTTTGGCCGCCGCTGGACGGGCCCGGCTTCGCCGACGCCCGCCGACCTCGCCAACCCGGCCAACTGGGCGGCCGACACCATGGACGTCCGCTTCTGGGCCGACGGCCTGGCGCTCGACCCCGTGAGCGGCAAGCTCGACCGCAAGGCCGGCTTCACCGCCGTCGACAACGCCTGGCTCGCCGCGACCGGCAACGCCAACTTCTTCGGCACCGCCAAGGCCCTCGGCACCTACGCCGCCGGCGATTCGCGCGGCGACATCGCCAACGCCTCGGGCAAGGCCACCCGCGGCCACCTGCCGATCGGCGCCGACCGCAACAACAACGCCGCCGACAGCGACGACAACCGCATCGACGCCGCCGACGCGGACTACGTGAGCCTCCAGATCAACACCGCCGGCGACCGCGACGTCGACTGGGCGATCGCCTCCGACGCCGGCCGCGCCGACCTCTCGGCCGACATCAACGGCGACCTGCACATCAACTGCGCCGATGTCACCGAGATCGTGACGGTGGTCCTCGGCACGGACATCCGCGACGTGAACCTCGACGGCACCGTTGACGCGGGCGACGAGGCGATCGTCGCCGCGAACCTGGGCACCGCCAACGCCCGTTGGTCGCAGGGCGACGTGAACTGCGACGGCGTCGTCGACGCCGCCGACCAGGGCGCCTTCGGCGGCGGCTGCGACAGCATCGACTTCAACGGCGACGGCCTCTTCCCGGACAACCAGGACCTCGAGGACTTCTTCAACGTCTTCGGCGGCGGGCCCTGCTCGACCGGCACCTGCAACGACATCGACTTCAACAACGACGGTCTTTTCCCCGACAACGAGGACCTCGAGGCGCTCATCCGTGTCTTCGGCGGCGGCGACTGCACCCTCTAAAACCCCTCGGTCGTTCGAGTCGCGACCGAACACACAAGGCCCCCGGCATGAAAGCGCCGGGGGCCTTTTCGACGGCACAAAGACGCCACGCGTCCAAACGGGCAGGCCGCTCAGGCGGGCTTGTGAGCGATTACGTCAAGGCTCGTGATATAGTCGCTCGGCTTCGAGCCCGGGGGGAGCGCGTCGACGATCTTTCGATAGAGCGGGTCCTCCCAGTTCGTCATCGCATCGATGTACGACGGATTGGGTGTGAGCACGATGTCTGTCAACCCCGCCGCGGCGGCCATCGCCCGAGTCTCTTCGACGAGGACCGCGCCGGCAACGCAGCCGATGAGGGCCTCGACGTCCGCCCTGACCGACTCCGGGAGCGGTCGGACGAGCGCAAGGTCCGAGACCGCCACGCGCCCGCCGGGTCTGAGGACGCGGCCGATCTCGCGCCACACGCGGGGCTTGTCCGGCGAGAGGTTCAGCACGCAGTTGGAGATCACCACGTCCACGCTCGCGTCCGCGATCGGCAGGTTCTCGATCTCGCCCAGCCGGAACTCGACGTTGTCCAGCCCGCTCCGGGCCCTGTACGACTCCGTGCCGCGCCGCGCTTTGCTCACCATGTCGGGTGTCATATCCACGCCGATGACGCGGCCGGTCGGGCCGACCTTGGGGCCCGCGACGAAGCAGTCGAACCCGCCGCCCGCGCCGAGGTCCAGCACGACCTCGCCGGGCTTGAGAGACGCGATCGCCGTCGGGTTCCCGCACGAAAGACCCATGTTCGCCCCGTCGGGCGTTGCCGCGAGGTCGCCGAGTGAATACCCGATCGCCGCGGCGAGTTGGTCGGGCGAGAACGTCGCCGGGCCGCAGCAACCACCCCCTGCGGACGTGCTGCAGCAACCGGACGCCGCGGCCTCGCCCGTCTGCGATGCGGCCCATGACCCGCTCTGCGCGATCTTCGCGTACCCCGCGCGGACCTTCTCGCGAACCTCGTCCTGCGACGGGGCCACGACAGCGGTGGTTTCGCCGCAGCAGTCGGGCCCGCAGCACGAACGGTTGTTCTTGTTCTCCATGAGAGGCTCCTTTCAACCCTTGTCCGCCGGCGCGGCGGTGAGCGCATCCGGCAGTGTTTCGATGAACGAACGGATTTCGTCGCGCACGCGGCGGTAGTGGGACATGGCTTCCTCTTCGCTCCTCGCGCCCTCCGCGAGCCGCGGCGGGTCGTCGAACCCGACATGCACGGCCCGCGCCCCGGGAATGACGGGGCACGACTCATGTGCCGCGTCGCACACGGTCACAACCACGTCGAACGGCACGCCGATGTCGCGCGGTCGCTTCGATATGTGTCCAGAGATGTCGATGCCGACCTCCGCCATCGCCTTGACCGTGAGCGGGTTCATCCCGTGCGGGTTCGTGCCGGCGGAGTACGCCTCGATCTCGCCGGCGATGAGCGCTTTCGCCCACCCCTCCGCCATCTGGCTCCGGCAGGAGTTACCCGTGCAGAGGAAGAGGACGCGGGGGCGTCTAGCAGCACGCGCCATCGCACGAGCCTCCCTTCGCCGGGCGGCAATCGTCGAGCGCGTCCGCGAGCGCTCGCAGCGAGCGGGCGAGGTCGGCGTACCGCACCCGGTAGAACATCGTGCGGCCTTCCTTCTTCGCCTCGAGCACGCCCGCGCGCGCGAGCAGCGCGAGGTGCCGCGACACGACCGAGAAGTCCACCGCGCAGCACTCCGCGACCTCGCCGACCGAGCAGCCGCGCCCGCACTTGGCGATGCACGCGACGAGCGAGGCCCGCGTCGGGTCGGCGAATGCCCTGAAGAGCTCGGGGTCGAGCAGGTCGTCGATCGGCCCGCAGCACGCCGCGGCCTGCTTCGGCGTGGCGGGCCGCTTTTGTTTGCTCATTTGTGCCATCGTGCAAGTATTCGCCGGCCGTCGGCGATTGTCCAGCCCGCGGCCGGGTTTCCTGCCTCCTGCCCCGGCAGCGGTTCTCCGCACCCCGCGGATGGGCGCCCCGCGCTTTCATCCGGCCCACGAATTGACCGCCGCGGCGGATCTTTGACGCATGTCCCTGCAACGCCGCGCGGGCGGCGTCGTACGGAGAGCCCGCACGCAGTCCTCGCGGATGGCGCGGATCGAAGGAGGTTTCGCATGTCGATCAAGGGGAAGGCTGCCGCGGTCTTCATCGCGGCGTCCGCGGTCCTGCCGTGCGTCGCGCTGGCGCAGCACCCGCGGTACCGCGTCGAGATCATCCCGCGCGTTCCGGGGGTCGAGGTCGGCCACGGGCACCGCGCGATCAACGACAACGGCTGGGTGGTGGGGGAGTTCGCCGCGCCCACGCCCGCCGACGTGTACAACTACCGCTCGTACCTCTACCGCCCCGGCATCGGCTCGATCGACCTGGGCGCGCCCCCGGGGCTCCCGTGCGTTCTCGTGACCGACGTCTCGAACGACGGTCGCGTGGTCGGCTCCGCGTCGGACGCCTTCATCAGCAGCGGCTACAACCAGCACACATGGCGCTGGGAGAACGGCGTGTTCACGGTCTGGCCGCAGATGGTCGCGGGGCGCGGCACCGCGCCGGGCCGCACGAACGACAGCGGGCGCATGGTGGGGTCCGCCAACGACGGCTCGTTCATCGGCCAGGAGGCCGTCGAGTTCCTCGAGGACCAGACGCTGAGCCCGATCATCCCGCACGTCCAGGGGTACAACAGCGCGATCGACATCAACAACGAGAACCAGGTGCTGGGCAACGAGATCAACGGCGTCTTCGTCCGCGATCTCGACACGGGCGAGCACATCATCCTCCCCTCGCCGCCGGAGCCGTACGTGATGTTCACGGCGTGGGCGATCAACGACCTCGGCGACGTCGTCGGCAGCGCGCGCGTCGCGCAGCACGCGGAGGGCAGCCGCGCCGCGGTCTACATCAACGGCCAGGGCTGGACGCTCCTCCCGCCCCGCGCCCGCCGCAACATCGCCGTCAGCATCAACAACCAGCGGCAGGTCGTCGGCAACTCGCGCGAGAACGCGGGCGCCATCGGCGACCACGGCTGGATGTGGACGCAGGCCGACGGCATCGTCCCGCTGCAGGACCTCATCGACGACCCGGCGGAGACATACGGCGTGGCCGGCGTCTCGGACATCAACAACCACGGCATGATCTCGGCGGGCGTGATGCACCGGGGGACGGGCGACGGCGCGGCCGTGGTCCTTGTGCCGATCGGGACAACGCCCCCGTGCGACTCGATCGACTTCAACGGGGACGGCCTGTTCCCGGACAACACCGATCTCGAGGACTTTCTCTCTGTCTTCGGCGGGGGTCCGTGCACGACCGGGATGTGCGGCGATACCGACTTCAATAACGACGGGTTGTTTCCGGACAACGTTGACATCACCGCCTTCTTCGCGGTCTTCGGCGGCGGCGCCTGCCCGTGACGAGAGACAAAGGCAGAGAGCGGAGACCGGAGCCCCGGCCGAAAGGTCGGGGTTTCTCGTTGATGGGCCCCGAGACCGTGTGGCCCGAAAGTGGGAAAGCGCGCCGCTCGCCGTCATCCTGCAGCGCGCGCCGACCAAGCACCGCATGACGAGCGTAATGCACGGCCCCTCGCGTTGACCGCGCGGGGTCTTCACGGGAGGTGTTCAAGTGTCCATCCGCTCGATCATGATCGCCGCGTGCGCGGGCCTCCCCGCGTGCGCGCTGGCGCAGCCGCAATTCTCCGTCTCGCCCCACCAGGCCAGTCTCATCGGTGAGCGTTTCCTCGGCTCGGGGATCGCCTTGGCCGACGTCACCGGCGACGGGCTGCTCGACGTCGTCGTCTCCGACAACACGTACCAGCAGCCGTACACGCACCAGTTCAGCGTCCTCGTGAACTTGGGCAGCGGGCAGTTCGCGTCGGCGGTCGTCTCGATGCCCGTCACCGAGGGGAACGACTTCTCGAACCTCGCGCTCGCGCTCGGGGACCTTAACGAAGACGGCCGCGCGGACCTCGTGACCACACGCCTTTCCACTTTCTACCCGCCCGACGGCAACCGCCCGAACCTCGCGGTGATGTTCGGCAACGCCGACGGGAGCTTCTCCGGGCAGGTCAACCTCGCGAACTCGACGACCGACCGCTTCATGCGACAGGCCCGCGGCAAGAACGTGGCGATCGGCGACATGAACGGCGACGGTCACCTCGACATCGTGAGCGTCGCAGCGAACGATTCCTTCTCCGTCATCCGCGGCAACGGCGACGGGACGTTCCAGCCGCCGATCCAGTCCGGGGCGGGGTACGCCCAGATCACGACGCTCGGCGATCTCGACGCCGACGGCGACCTGGACGTGGTGGGGTTCTGGGGCAACACCAGCAGCAGCCGCCCGGTGACCACCGTCATCGTCAACTTCAACAACGGTCAGGGTGTGCTCACGGGCGCGCCGACGACATCCCTGGGCGCGCGCATCAACGGCGGGCACTGCATGGCGCTGGTGCGCGACCTCAACGGCGACAACAAGGCCGACCTCGCCTTCTTCGGTGAGCGCGGGGCCGAGTCGGGCGCGGGCGGGATCTATCTCTACGCCGGCAACGGCACCGGCGCGTTCCCCACGGTCCTCTTCCGCGAGACGCGGGCCGAGGACAACCTCGACACCTCCACGTGCCTGCTCGACGACTTCGACGGCGACGGCGATCAGGACCTGCTCAAGTACCCGGCGCCCGGACGCACCGGCGAGGTGCGCCTCAACAACGGCTCGGGCGACTTCTCGAGCGTCGCGCCGCTCACCGCCGGCAGCGTGCAGGAGTGGACGGGCGCATCCGGCGACCTGCTCGGCCACGGCCTGCCGGACCTGGCGTTCTACCAGATCCTCGACGGCTCGAACACGCCGACGATCCAGGTGCTGGAGAACGTGACGCCGCTCCCCGGCCCGTCGTGCGACTCCATCGACTTCAACGGCGACGGGCTCTTCCCCGACAATGCCGACCTGGAAGACTTCTTCTCGGTGTTCGGCGGCGGGCCGTGCTCGACCGGGACGTGCAACGACATCGACTTCAACAACGACGGCCTCTTCCCGGATAACGACGACCTCGAGGACTACCTCCGCGTCTTTGGCGGCGGGAGCTGCTGAGCAAGCCATCGGATTACGAAGGCATACAGCGACGAAGTGACGAGAACCCCGGGTCATCACCCGGGGTTCTTCGTTCTGCCCTCGCCCGCTGGTCCACTCCGCTCTCTCCCGCCCGTGCCGTCATGCCTTTGCCCTCTCCTGGTTATTGGCCCCGGCCCAGGGCGTCGCGCACGCACAAATCGCGTTCTCAGAACCACCGTTTTCGTGTATGCTGGTCGCCGCCGGGTGAGGGGTGCCGGGCCGGAGATCATCATGCGCACATTGAGAGGCCTCGGGGCCGTTGCGGCGTTGCTGGCGTCGGTGCTCGCGTGCGGCGCGGGCGGGCAGGTCGTAACGGACGGCGTGCGGCCCGACGTCTCGCGCGCCGCGCTCGAGCAGCCGATCGTCCTTCAGGACGTCCCGGACTGGCGCGTCACGCGCCACGGCCCGGTCGACCCGGCGTTCACCCCCCGCGCCTGCTCCCAGATCGCGAGCCTGACCACGGCCTCGTTCGAGGGCGGCACGTACACGGTGCAGGCCGGCTTCTCGCACAACGAGAGCCTGGGCGCGACGTACACGGTGCCGACGGCGGAGTGGCCCATCAAGATCGACCTCGCCGAGTGCATCTTCGCGACCAGCAACGCGACGGTGCAGACAACGACGATCTGGGCGGTCTCCTTCTACGAGGGCACCCCGCAGACGGGCACGCAGGTCTTCTCGATCACCTCCGACGACGTGATCCTGCCGCACCTGCGCGTGGGGCCGGGCACGGCGGGCGTGAACGTGCAGTTCCTTGTCGACCCGGGCGACCCCGAGCAGGTCATCCTGCAGAACAACGGGAGCGGGCAGTTCAGCGTCGTGTGGACGGTGGTCCAGCACAACCAGCCCTCGTCCAACCCGTGCTTCATCGGGCCCGCAACGTGCTGCAACGCCTTCCCCGTCACCGACAACACGCAGTGTAACAACTACACGCAGCTCAACCACCCGACGCTCAACTGGCTGCAGGGGATCAACTGCGGCCCCTTCGGCTGCCCGCCCAACGGCGGATGGGCGCGCTTCAGCAACCTCTCGGCCGCGAGCGCGTGCCAGAACAACGGCTGCCGCCCCCGCGGCGACTGGGTGACGCGCGTGACGTGGAGCAGCGTGAGCTGCCAGCCGGGCGTGGGCGCCTGCTGCTTCCCCGACGGCCACTGCGAGCAGATGCTCCAGGCCGACTGCGAGGCGCAGACCGGCACCTTCCAGGGCGACGGCACGGACTGCGGCGCCATCAACTGCCCGCAGCCCATGGGCGCGTGCTGCACGAACAACGGCACGTTCTGCGTCCAGCTCTCGCCGACGGACTGCGCGGGCATCCCGGGCGGCGCCTTCCAGGGCGTGGGCACGCAGTGCAACGGCAACGCCTGCCCGACGGGCGCGTGCTGCCTCGCGAACAACTCGTGCGTCGTCGCCAACGCCGTCACCTGCGCGAACCAGGGCGGCACCTTCCGCGGCATCGGCGTCCTCTGCACGCAGGGGCTGTGCGAGCCGCCCAGGGGCGCCTGCTGCTTCAGCAACGGCTTCTGCACCCAGCTCACCGAGAGCAACTGCCTCGGCGCCGGCGGCGCGTTCCGGGGCGTGGGCGTCAACTGCGGCCCCAACAGCACGTGCCCGCAGGGCGGGTGCTGCCTGCCCGACGGGAGCTGCGTCGTCGCGAACGCGGCGGACTGCGCCGCGCAGGGCGGGGCGTACCGGGGCGACAACACGGACTGCGTGGGCGCGAACTGCCCGGCCCCGACCGGCGCGTGCTGCTTCAGCAACAACTTCTGCCTCGTCATGACGCAGGCCGATTGCGCGGGCTCGGGCGGGACCTGGGCCGGCGTTGATACGTCGTGCGACGACGGGAACAGCAACGGCACGGCCGACGACTGCGAGACCGGGCCCCAGTGCGACTCGATCGACTTCAACGGCGATCAACTCTTCCCCGACAACCAGGACATCGAGGACTTCTTCAGCGTCTTCGGCGGCGGCCCGTGCAGCACCGGCACGTGCGGGGACATCGACTTCAACAACGACGAACTCTTCCCGGACAACACCGACATCGAGGTCTTCCTGAGCGTCTTCGGCGGAGGGCCGTGCGGCTGAGAAACAGGCAGGGAGCCATGAAGGCACGCAGGCACGGAGTGAATGGAGCCCCGGGCGCTCGCCCGGGGCTTTTCGTTTGTCGGCACGGGTCGGACGCATCGCCCTCCGAAGTTCCCCGCTCACGCCCGCACCCTGCCACCGCGTCACCCCCTCACCGTGTCACGAACGCCGACGCGACCGGACACCGCGCAGGGCGCCGGGCCTGCAAAGACTCTCCGGGCCTACGGTGCCCCGGCCCGTTCCACGGGCGTTCATCGCCGAAAGGACCACCATGTCAAGCCTCGCCGCCCGCCTCGCGCCCGGTCTGCTCCTCGCCTGCTCGCTCTTTTTCGCCTGCGAGAACAAGGCCCCGGCCCCGGACACCACCACGGGCGGCGGCACGACCAACCCGCCCGCCGCGTCGGGCGACGCGATCATCATCGGCCACTACGGCTCGCTGACCGGCGGTCAGGCGACCTTCGGCAAGAGCACGGACAACGGCATCAAGCTCGCCATCAAGGAGGTCAACGACGCGGGCGGCCTCAACGTCGGCGGCGTGAAGCGCCGGGTGCGGCTGGTGAGCGAGGACACCGAGGGCAAGAAGGAAAAGGCCGGCAACGTCGTCACCAAGCTCGTCACCAACGACAAGTGCGTCGCGGTCCTGGGCGAGGTCGCGAGCAGCGTCTCGCTCGCGGGCGCGCCGGTGTGCCAGCAATACGGCGTGCCGATGATCACGCCCAGCAGCACCAACCCGGACGTCACCGCCATCGGCGACATGATCTTCCGCGTCTGCTTCATCGACCCCTTCCAGGGCCAAGCCGCGGCGAAGTTCATGGTCAACGACCTCAAGAAGATGAAGGCCGCGGTCCTCTTCGACCAGGCCAGCGCGTACTCGGTGGGGCTCAAGGACGAGTTCGCCAAGGCGCTCGTCGCGCTGGGCGGGCAGATCACGGGCGAACAGGCGTACAGCGAGGGCGCGGCGGACTTCAACGCCCAGCTGGTGCGCATCCGCGAGGGCGGGCCCGACGTGATCTTCGTCCCCGGCTATTACAGCGACATCGCGAAGATCGCCATCCAGGCCCGCAAGCTGGGCCTCACCCAGCCGCTCCTCGGCGGCGACGGCTGGGACAGCGAGGAGCTGGGCAAGAACGCCGGCGAGGCGATCGAGGGGTCGTTCTACACGAATCACTACGCGGTGGACAACCCCACGCCCGCGATCACCAAGTTCGTCGCGGACTACAAGGCCCAGTTCGGCGGCTCGGTTCCCGACGGCCTCGCGGCCCTGGGCTACGACGCGGCGAAGGTCCTCTTCGCCGCGATGGAAAAGACCGGCTCGACCGACGGCAAGGCGCTGCGCGACGCCATCGCGCAGACCAAGGACTTCCCCGGTGTCACCGGCTCGATCACGCTCAACGAATCGCGCGACGCCGTGAAGCCCGCCGTTGTCGTCGAGCGCAAGGGCGGGCAGTGGGTCTTCCGGTCGCAGATCAATCCGTAAGAAGGAATTGCGGCACGCAGGCACGGAGCGACAAGAGCCCCGGTTGAAAGGCCGGGGCTTTTCTTTGCGGCACGGGCTTCCAGCCCGTGTCTTCTTCTTCTCGGTAGGCCCGGCGTCTCGCCGGGCGCCGTCTTCCATGTGGGGCTGGCCTCCCGCCCGCCACCGGGCGCGGGCGGGGTGACCGGTGACCGGCGAATGGAAGCAATGGTTCTTCCTTCACCTCCTCACCGCTTCGCCTGCTCGCCTCCCCATCTTCTCCGCCCTCGTTCGCTCGTTCGCTTCCGCGCTCCTTCCCTCCCATATCCTCCCCGCCCGCCGCATGGAAGTCTTCCTGCAAACCTTGAAGGACGGGGTGGCCATCGGCAGCCTCTACGCGCTCATCGCGCTGGGCTACACGATGGTCTACGGCATCCTCAAGTTCATCAACTTCGCCCACAGCGACATCGTCGTGCTGGGCGCGTGGACGAGCCTGCTCATCGCCAAGGCGATCGAGAAGGCCGCCGGCGGCACGCCCGCGTGGCTGGGCGTGCCCGTGCTCCTTGGCGCGATGGCCCTGTGCGCCCTCGTGGGCTTCACCGTCGAGCGCCTCGCCTACCGGCCCCTCCGACGCGCTCCGCGGCTCAACGTCCTCATCACCGCCATCGGCGTCTCCCTCTTCCTCCAGAACCTCGGCCAGCAGGAGTGGATGTTCGGCACGCGCCCGCGCTCGCTCCCGCCGATCGTCTCGGGCAACGCCCTCTTCAGCGTCGGCAGCGTCCGCATCAATATCCTCGATGTCGTCGGCATCGGCACCGCCCTCGCGCTCATGGCGGGGCTCGAGTGGCTCGTCTTCCACACCAAGCTCGGGCGCGGCATGCGCGCCGTCAGCCACAACACCGTCACCGCCAGCCTCATGGGCGTGCCGGTGGACCGCGTCATCAGCGTGACGTTCATCATCGGCTCCTCGCTCGCCGCGGCGGGCGGCTTCCTCTGGGCGCTCAAGTACCAGCAGATCAACCAGCCCGCGGACGCCGGGTGGACGCTCCTGGGGCTCAAGGCCTTCGTCGCGGCGGTGGTCGGGGGCATCGGCAACGTGCGCGGCGCGATGCTCGGGGGCCTGGCGATCGGCCTGCTCGAGAACTTCGGCGTCGCGTACTTCAACCCGAGCCTCGCGGACGTCTACGTCTTCGGCGTGCTGATCGTCGTGCTCCTCTTCCGCCCCAGCGGCATCCTCGGCAAGGCCGTCGCGGAGAAAGTCTGACGTGGCCTTCGACCTCACATCCCGCGCGCGGGAGCTGCGGCCCTCGGCGGCGCCGGCGCTCGCCCGCGGGCTGACGCCGTTCGCGCTCTGCGTCGCCTTCGCGGTGCTGATGCAGCTGGCCGTGAAGCCGGCCGTGGACGCGTACACGGCCCGGCTCCTGCTCGACATCGGCACCAACATCGTGCTCGCCGTCTCGCTCACGATGGTCAACGGCTTCACCGGCCAGTTCTCCATGGGCCACGCGGGCTTCCTCGCCGTGGGCGGGTACGTCGCCGCGACGGTGATGTACTACGGCTCGCTGCGGCTGTGGGGGAACGCGGAGATGGCCGGCGGCATGCTCAGCAGCATGCCCATCAAGCCCCAGCCGGGGCGCTCGCCCTTTTCTCCCGGCGACGTTCTCTTCCTCTGCTCGCTCGTCGCGGGCGGACTCGTCTCGGGCGTGTTCGGCATCCTCGTGGGCCTGCCGAGCCTGCGCCTGCGGGGCGACTACCTGGCGATCGTGACGCTGGGCTTCGGCGAGATCGTGCGCGTCACCATCCAACAGACCGGGCCGGTCATCAAGGACGCGGCAACTGCCCGCGCAACCCCCTGGCCCGAGCTCTTCACGCGCGTGGGCGGGTCTCTGGGCTTCAGCGGGCCCCCGCCGTACACGAGCCTCTTCTGGGCCTTCCTCGCCGCGACGCTGACGGTGCTCGTCGCCATCCGCCTCAAGCGCAGCACGTTCGGCCGCGCGTTCCTCTCGATCCGCGAGGACGAGATCGCCAGCGAGGCGATGGGTGTCAACACGGTGCGGTACAAGGTGGAGGCCTTCGTGATCTCCGCCTTCTTCGCGGGCATCGCCGGCGGGCTCTACGCGCACACGCTGGGCGTGGGCCTCTCGCCGCAGGCGGCGGGGTTCCAGAAGAGCTTCGACATCATCATCATGGTTGTGCTGGGCGGCCTGGGCTCCGTGAGCGGCGCGGTGATCGCCGCCGTCGTGCTGACGCTCCTGCCAGAATACCTCCGCGAGCTCTCGAACTACCGGATGATCGTTTTCTCGCTCGCGCTCATCCTCATGATGATCTTCCGCCCCCAGGGCCTGCTCGGCGTGCGCGAGCTCTGGGACGCGGCCCTCTGGCGGCCGATCGCGCGCCGATTCGGGAAAGGCGGTGCCGGGTGAGCGAGCCCGCCCTCCTGGCGCGAGGCGTGTTCAAGAGCTTCGGCGGCCTCAAGGCCGTGCAGGACTTTTCGCTGGAGTTGCCCGTCGGCGCGCTGCGGGGGCTCATCGGCCCCAACGGCGCGGGCAAGACCACCGTCTTCAACCTCCTCACCGGCGTCTACAGGCCCGACGCGGGCGAGGTGCGCCTCGCCGGCGCCGAGATCAGCGGCCTTCGCCCCTCGCGCATCGCGGCGATGGGCATGGCCCGCACGTTCCAGAACATCCGCCTCTTCGGCGAGCTCAGCGTCCTCGACAACGTCAAGCTCGCGTGCCACGTGCGGTCGCGCCAGTCGCTCGCCGGCGCGATCCTGCGCTCCCCCTTCTCCCGGGGCGAGGAGCGCGCGATCGAGGAGCGGGCGGTGCAGTTGCTCTCGCTCTTCGGGCTCGCCGACCGCGCGCAGGAGCAGGGGAAGAACCTCCCCTATGGCGAGCAGCGCCGGCTGGAGATCGCCCGCGCGCTCGCGACCACGCCGCGCGTGCTGCTGCTCGACGAGCCCGCCGCGGGGATGAACCCGCAGGAGAAGATCGAGCTGCGCGCCCTCATCCGGCGCGTGCGCGAGGAGTTCGGCGTCTCGATCCTGCTCATCGAGCACGACATGGGGCTCGTGATGGACATCTGCGAGCGCATCACGGTCCTCGATCACGGCCAGGTGATCTTCGTGGGCACGCCGGACGAGGTGCAGAGCGACAAGAAAGTCATCGAGGCGTATCTCGGCGTCGCCGAGGAGGCGCCCAGTGCTTGAAGTGAAGAGCCTCTCCGTCCGCTACGGCGCCATCAAGGCCCTCCACGACGTCTCCGTCCGCGTCGATCACGGCGAGATCGTCACGCTCATCGGCTCCAACGGCGCGGGGAAGACCTCGACGCTCCGCGCCATCTCCGGCGTCGCGCGGTGCCACACCGGCGGGATCACGTTCGAGGGCAAGCCCATCAACCGCCTCGCGCCGCACCAGATCGTGCGCCTCGGCGTTGCTCACGCGCCCGAGGGGCGGGGCGTCTTCCCGCAGATGACGGTGGACGAGAACCTGTCGCTCGGCGCCTACACGCGCAGCGACCACGCGAAGATCGCCGACGACCGCGAGCGGGCCCTCTCCCTCTTCCCCCGCCTGCGCGAGCGCCTGACGCAGCAGGCCGGCACGCTCTCCGGCGGCGAGCAGCAGATGCTCGCCATCGGCCGCGCCCTCCTCGCCCGGCCGCGCCTCCTCCTCCTCGACGAGCCGAGCCTCGGCCTCGCGCCGCAGGTGGTGCAGACCATCTTCAAGATCATCCGCGAGATCAACGCCGGGGGCACCACCATCCTGCTCGTGGAGCAGAACGCGCACATGGCCCTCAAGGTGGCGCACCGCGCCTATGTTCTGGAGGTCGGCCGCGTGGTCATGGAGGGCCCCGCGGCCCGGCTCGCCGCGAGCGACGAGGTCCGCAAGGCCTACCTCGGCGGGCACTGACCCCGAACGCACGCCCCGAACACCCGCCCAGCGGACGAAGTAGCAACGCCGTGCCGCCCAACCCGCCAAGCCCCGCGCCCTCAGGAGCCTCGTCGTACGCGTCGCGCCTCGCCGTCGTCGCGCTCGCCTTCGGCCGCCACCCGGCGTGGCCGGGCGAGATCGAGGGCGTGGGCCTCGCCGACCCGGCCCTCACCGAGGCCCGCCGGATCATCTACACCGAGGGCGTCGCCCGGGCGCCCGCGCTGATCGAACAGATCCCGGCCCCGCAGCGCCTGCCGCGTTTCGCGCACGGCGTGCTGGTCCACGCCGGCGCGGGCGTGTGCGTCGGCCGGCTCTGGGCCGGCAGGGGCGACGCCCCCATGGGCGTGCTCATGCGCGTCGCCGGCGTTGACCCGGGGTGGGCGGCCGAGGCGTGCGAGCCGCGCCTGCGGGGCGTCGAGCGCACCAGCGCCGAGACGCGCAGCCCCGAGCTGGTCCGGCTCAGCGTCGGCGAGGCGACGCGGCAGATCGAGGATTCGTTCGTGATGTCGGTCGGCCCCGCCCGCGCGGCGGAGCCCGACGAGCGCCTGCGGGCCGAGCTCGCCCGCTCCCCGGCCTCGGCCGCGCTCGTGGCGAAGCTCGCGGCGTTGCTCGCGGAGTCGCCGCGCGGCGTGCACGCGCGCCTCCCGGCGGCGCTGGGCCCCGGCACGCGCTCCGCCCGCGCGTGGGCGTCGATCGTGCGCGAACTCGCGCCGTCGTTGCCCGTCGCCGTCCTCGCGCCCGACGGCGCGGCGTTCGTCGACGTCTTCGTCGGCCACTGCCCCGCCGAGTCGTGGGCCCGCGTGCGCGCCGACGAAGGGCACGCGCCGGTCCTGGAGCCCGCCGACACGACGCCCGAGGCTCTCGCCCGTGCGCAGGCGATCCTGCGGCCGCGGCCGGGTGCGCCGAGTGCTGCACCCCGGTCGGACACAGACGATCCTTCCCGTGCCCGGCGAGTCGTCGCCGTCGGCGGCCTCCTCGCCGCGATCGTGGGCGCGGGCCTCATCGTCAACCGCTGCGCGGAGAGGCCCGCGCCGACCGGCGATCCGAAGCAATTCGTGCGGGGCGAGCCCCCGGCGGACGTTGCGCCGCCTCCGATCACCGAGCCCGCCGCGCCGGGCCAATTGAACGCCGTCCTGCGGTCCTTGGAGAGTGTGCGTGCGGAACTGCGCGCGCAGGGCACGGACGTCGATCCGGAAGTCGATCGCCTCGCGCGGGAAGCCGCGGCCGACCCGCGCAGGACCGCCGACCTGGAGCGGGCGGTGGACGCGGAAACCTCCCGCGCCGCGGCGAACGTGCTCGCGTGGACGAAGAGTCGGCCCGCGCCGACCGCCGACCTCGCGGGCCCTTGGGCGCAGGCGCTGACCACGATCAACCCGCGAGCCGGCATGGAAGCCGCGCGCGCCGACGTCTCGCGCTTGCACGAGGGGTTCGAGGCGGTCGCCGCGCCGCTCGACGCGCTCCGCAAGCAGCCCGGCGAAGAGGTCGCCCGAGCCTCGGGGCCGTTGGCGCACGCATGGGCGGACCGGGCGGCCGTCGCCCGCCGCGGCGCGGAGCGGCTGCTCGCGCAGGGCCGAACGCACGGTGCGCTCGCGCTCCTCGACGCCGAGCGCGCATGGCGCGAGCGGGCCGTGCGGACAGCCGAGGCGGTGAACGGCGTCGACGCGATGCTGCGCGATGGCCGCACACCGGAGGAGGTCGGCGACCGGACGACGCGGGCGTGGGGCGCCGCCCTCGCGGAGAGCGTGCCCGAGGCCCTCGCCGCGGCGCAACGGGCGGCCGCGGCGCTCGAGGACCTGCGCGGCATCGGATCGGAGGAGAGCATCGGCACACTCCTCGCGCGCATCGACTCGGCGGCGCTGAAGGGAACGGACGCGTCGGGCGCGCGGCGCGCGTGGGCCCGGCTCGCCGAGATCGGCTGGCCGGCGACGCCCGAGCAGTTCGACGCCGCGCGGAGCCGGGCGGAGCAGGTCGCGTCCATGGCCGGGGGGGAGGGCTCGCGCGCCGCGACCGCGGCGATGTGGCGTGCCTACGTCGATCGCCCGGAGCGCACGGAGGACGAGCTCCTCGCCGCGCTCGACGCCGGGAGCGTGTTCGGCGTCGGCGACGCCGTCCCGCCGCCGCGGATCATCTTCGCCGGCGCGAAGCGGTCGCTCGGGCGCGACCTCGACCGCGGCGTCCCCGCCCGCGACGCCGCGGCCGCGTTTCTTTCAACCATCGGCGACGCGGCGGCGCACGCGGACGCCGCCCACACCGAGCTAATCCGCCTCGCGCGCGCCGTGCGCGACGAGCGGGAGGGAATGAAGCCGCTCGCGCGGCTCGGCCCCGGCGCCGCGGGGTGGACGCTCGCCGAAGCCTCCGAAGACCGCGCGGCGCTCGCGTACGAATTCGCCGGCGTGCGGATGGCGTTCCGCCGCGTCGGCGGGGCCGCAGCGGCCGGCGCGAACACGACATACCTCGCGACCGCCGAGCTGCCGGTGTCGGCCATCGTCCGGGCGCAGGGGTCGAACGACGCCGTGCGTGACGCGCTCGCGACGCTGCGGCCCTTCCTGCCGGGCGCGGCCGATCCGCGGGAGGGCCCGCGCGTCTGGGAATGGACCGACGCGTCACGCCGGAGCATCCGCGTGTGCGCACGGTGGCTGCGCGAGCCCCTCGGGAGCGCCGTCGGCGATGCGCCCTCGCCGAACTCGCCGATGCTCGACGTCCCGTTCGAGACCGCGCGCGCGATCGCGGCGGCGTTCGGCTGCCGCCTCCCGACCGAGAGCGAGTGGCGCTCCGCCGCGCAGGACGCGACGGAGGGCGCCCCCAACCTTCGCGACGACACATGGGACGCGAACGTGCGAGCCGTGCTCGCCGCGGCGCGAAGGGTCGGCCGGCCCGAGCCCGATCTGGACGCCTGCGCCGCGTCCCGAGCGCCCAGCGCAGCCAGCGACGGCGCGGCGTGGCCGACGCCCGTCGATGCCGGCGCCAGGCACGGCGCATTCGTGAATCTCATCGGCAACGCGGCGGAGTGGGTAACGGCCGACGACGGCTCGCCCCTCGTTGCCGGAGGGTCCGCGCTCGGGGGTGGCCCCTCCGTCGCCGCGCCGCCGAGCGCTTCGGGCTTGTGCGATGTCGGGTTCCGGTTGATCTTCGACGCGCCGGCCGACGCTCCCATCCGGCCGGCCGAGGACGCGCTCCGCCGGGCGCTCGGACCGGAGCGCCGGGGCCGGGAATGAAGTTCTCGGCCCTTGGCGTGAAGTCCTTGCAATCTTGGCAAAATGCGGTAGTCTCTTGCTTCCCCGCAACTGACCGCTGACACCCGGCGGACGTGGGGGACTCGGTCACAACGATTCGCTCCGGGCCGCTCGGCCCGGATGGTCTTTCTGTCGAAGGAGACGGCATGCGCGGATTCACGATCGGTCGTCGCGTTCTTCCATTGGTCCTGATGGCCGCCGCGGGATCGGCGGTCGGCGCCGTCGGCGAGCAGGCGGCCCTGCGGGCCGCGTACCCGGGCGTACGGACGCACGAGTGGAACGGCAGGACGATGGCCTTTTACGGCACACCGATGAGCGCCGCGGCGACGCCGCGCGACGCGGCCCGGGCATGGATCGTGGCGTACGGCGACGCCTTCGGCGTCGGCGCACTCGAGGTCGAGGAGGAGCGCGAGACGACGCTCAGCCGGGGCGACAAGACCGTCCTCGTGTATAACCAGAAGCTCGGCGGCGTGCCGGTGGAGTTCGGCCGCCTCAAGCTCGTGACCCACAACGACGGAGCGGGCAGCCGCGTGGTGCTCGCGTCGGGCAAGCTCGCGAAGACGCCCGACGGCGGCTTCGCGGCGGTCGCCGTCACGCCCCGGCAGGCGGTCGACCGCGTCGCCGGGAGCCCGGTCTTCGGCGACATCGCCGGCTTCACGGAGCCCGAACTGGTGGTCTATCAGGGCGAGGGCGACTTCGCCGACTGGATCACGCCCGTCCGCGCCTGGCGCTTCAGCGGCGCGAACCCGGACATCGCGAGCCAGCGCGCGTACACGTTCTTTGTCGACGCGGCGACGGGCGACCTCGTCCACGCCCGCAGCGAGGTCTACCACATCGACATCACCGGCAGCGTGCACGGCATGGCGAGCCCGAACAACACCGCCGACCACGCGGGCAACCCGCCGGTGATGACCCCCGTCCCGGACATCCGCGTGACCGTCCAGGGCACGGGCACGAGCGTCTTCACGGACGCCGCCGGCAACTTCACGATCCCGTGGGGCGGCACGACGCCCGTGACGCTCGACGTCACGTTCAACGACGGCGAGTGGAGCCGAGTGGCCGACGCCTCCGGCGTGATGGCGCCGCTGGCGCTGAGCGTCGCGGCGACGCCGGGCACGCCGGTGATGGCGCACTTCAACACCTCGCCGTCGGAGATCACGACCGCGCAGACCAACGCGTTCATCTACCAGACGCAGACGCACAACTTCTTCAAGGACCGCGCCCCGGCCTTCACGGCGCTCGACACGCAGGTGCCCGCGAACGTGATGGTGGCGGGCTCGTGCAACGCGTTCTACACGAACAACGCCGCGGGCACCAACCCTTCGACCAACTACTTCCCGATCAGCGCGACGTGCAACAACACCTCGTTCGCGAGCGTCATCAACCACGAGTACGGCCACCACATCGTGAACCGGCTGGGGCTGGCGCAGGGCGGCTTCGGCGAGGGCTTCGGCGACACGATGTCGATCCTCATCAACGACGACCCGGTGATCGGCCGCTTCTTCCGCCTGGACGGCTCGCCCGTCCGCCGCCCGGACCTCGCGAACCAGCAGTACCCCTGCTCCGCGGGCGCGGTGCACACCTGCGGCCAGATCCTCGGCGGCGCGGTGTGGGACCTTCGCAACAACTTCGTCGCGACGTACGGCACGCCCGGGCTCGACGTCCTCCGCCAGCTGCACATCGATTGGGCGGTGACGACCGACGGCGGCGAGGGAACCCTGAACTCCGCGCACCCGCTCACGCTCATCGAGTACCTCACGGCCGACGACGACAACGCCTACATCTGCGACGGCACGCCGCACATCGACGAGATCAACGCCGCGTTCAACGCGCACGGCATCGCGCCGATCCCCTACGACCTGCGCGCGGTCGTCTCGATCACCGAGCCGCCGGCGGTGGTCGCGGTCGGCGATCCCATCCCGGTCCAGGTCGGCGCGGCCGACGGCACCGCGATGGTCATCGGCGTGGACGTGCACTACCGGCACGACCCCGCGAACGCCTTCTACGCGGCGGAACTCGCGCCGTCCGGCGGCGGGCAGTACACGGGCGTCGTCCCCGGCTTCAATTGCGGGCAGAGCGTCGAGCTCTACTTCACGGTCCGCACCAGCGCCGGCGTGGTGAACGTGAGCAAGGTCCCCTGCGCCGGCCCCGAGCGCTTCACCGTGAGCGCGCCGCGCGTGCCCGTCTCCAGCCAGGACTTCGAGTCCGGGCCCGCGGGCTGGACAACCGGCCCGGACACCGCCGCCGTGGTCAGCCGGTGGGTGCTCGACAACCCCCGCGGCACGAACGCCCAGCCGGCCGATGATGTCAGCGACCCCGGCGTGAACTGCTGGTTCACCGGCCAGGGAAGCGTCGGAGGGGGCGACGGCGAGGCCGATGTGGACGGCGGCTACACCCTCCTCACCAGCCCCGTCCTCGACCTCACGGGCCTGATCGACCCGCGGGTCTCGTACAAGCGCTGGTACTCGAACGGCCAGGGCGCGACACCCTTCACCGACGTCTTCACCGTCGAGGTCTCGAACAACAACGGCGCCTCGTGGGTGAACGGCGAGGTCGTGGGCCCCGCCCAGTCCGCCGACACCAGCCCCGGCTGGCGCGACGGCGGCTTTACCCTCTCCTCCGCCGGCCTGACGCCGACGAGCGCCGTGGTCGTCCGTTTCCGCGCCGAAGACCAGGGCCCCGGCTCGCTCGTCGAGGCGGCGATCGACGAGTTCAAGGTCGACCAGCTCCATTGCCCCGCGCCCTGCCACGACGTTGATTACAACAACGACGGGCTCTTCCCCGACAACCAGGACCTGCAGGACTACCTCGCGGTCTTCGGCGGGGGCGCGTGCTCCACGGGCAACTGCGACTCCGTTGACTTCAACGGCGACGGGCTCTTCCCCGACAACGACGACATCACCGCCTTCTTCAGCGTCTTCGGCGGCGGCGGTTGCTGATGGTGGCCCGCCCCTCCGGGGGCGGATCTTCTCCTCGCCGCAGGGGTTTCCACCCCGTGCCTCGCATCGCGGCGCGTCCGAAAGCTCCCGGAGGGCACATGAACACCGTGCGAGTCTGGCCGTGCATCCTGCTCGCCGGCGCGGCCGCGTCGGCGGCGCTCGCCCAGGACGACCCCGACCTCCCGCCGCCGCTCCCGAGCGTGACGGTGGCTGTGAACGAGGACTCCGGGCCCGTGCTCGGAGCGGGGGACCTTGAAGCCGAGAACGTCGTCTACTCGACGGTGGTCCATGTCCCCGGCGCCGCGTGGCTCCGGCTCTCGCTCGACGGCACGACGCTCTCGGGCGATCCGGGCGCGGACGGCTCGCGCCTGCGCGTCACGTCCCTCGCGGACGGTGCGGTGCAAGTGCTGAACGCCGAGCACCTGGGCTTCTGGAGCAACACCAGCGCGTACTTCAACGGCGACGCCGTCGCCGTCGAGGTCCTCTCCCGCGAGGGAGAGAGCCGGCTCGTGATCCCGTCCGTTATCGCCGGGCAGCCCGCCTTCGGCGAGCGATCCATCTGCTTCGGCGTCGACGACCGCCAGCTCTCGACCGACCCGCGCGCCGGCCGGCTGATGAGCGTGGGGTGCAGCGCGTGGCTCATCAACGACCTCAACGGCGGGGTTCTCACCGCCGGTCATTGCGGCGTGAGCGCCTCGAGCACGATGCAGTTCAACGTGCCCCTGTCGCTGTCGAACGGCACCTACGTCGCGCCGCCGCCGGACCACCAGTACCCGCTGGAGATCGCGTCGAGCCAGGGCAACGGCGGGGGCGTCGGCGCCGACTGGCGCTACTTCGGCTGCAACGTCAACGCCAACACCGGCTGGACCGCGCGCCAGGCCCAGGGCTCCGCGTACACGCTCGCGGCCGCCGCGCCGCCCGTCTCCGGCCAAACGATCCGCATCACCGGCTACGGCACCGTCTCGGCGCCCGTCTCCCTCACGTGGAACGGCGTGCAGAAGACCCACACCGGGCCCTACACGCTGCTCAGCGGCACCACCGTCCGCTACCAGACGGACACCACCGGCGGCAACTCCGGCTCGGCGGTCGAGATCGACGGCGGCAACGCCATCGGCATCCACACGCACGCGGGGTGCAACTCCGGCGGCGGCTCCAACCAGGGCACGGCGATCCACTTCGCGGCGCTGCAGAACGCGCTCAACAACCCGCTGGGCCTCTGCCGCAGCGGGCGCGGGGCCGCGACGGGCAACCTCTTCGCCATCGGCGACGCGGCGAACAACCTCGGTGTGCTGAGCACAACGACCGGAGTCTTCGACGCGACGACGGCGGTGGGCCGGTGGTGGCAGGGCCTCGCGTACGACCAGGAGAACGACGCCTTCCTCGCCGTCAACACCGCACGAGAGCTCTGGACGATCAACCCCGGCTCCGGCGCCGCGGCGCTCCTCGGCACGGTGACGGGCACGACGCTCACCTTCACCGGCCTCGCCTTCAACCCCGCGACGCGCACGCTCTACGGGTTCACGAGCACCTCCGGCCAGCTCTGGACGATCAACCTCACCACCTTCGCCGCGGCGAGCCTGAGCCCGGCGAGCGCGCTGCGCGTCGCCGCGATGGACTGGTCCCCGGCGGACGGCGCGATCCTCGCGATCGACGACGCGGCGACCGGCAGCCGCCTCGTGCGCCTGAGCCCGGCCACCGGCGGCGCGACCGTCGTCGGCAACCTCGGCGCGGGGATCGTGGACTGCAACGGCCTCGCCGTCGATCCGGTGACCGGCGACGCCTTCACGATCAACGCGAGCAACGACCAATTGCTCCGCGTGAGCCGCGCGACAGGGGCCGCGACGGTCATCGGCCCGACCCTCGGCGCGTTCGGCGCGTCGTACGGCATGGCCTTCCGCGCCGCCGCGACCCTCCCGTGCACGGACATTGACTTCAACAACGACATGCTGATGCCCGATAACGCCGACGTCGAGGCCTTCCTCGCCGTCTTCGGCGGCGCCCCTTGCCCGACGGCCTCGTGCGACTCGATCGACTTCAACGGCGACGGGTTATTCCCGGACAATGAAGACATCGAGGACTTTGTCCGGGTCTTCGGCGGAGGTTCCTGCTGAAGAAGACGCACGCGCGGGTCGGCCGTCCGCTCGCGCAACCTACAATCTCGTCTCGACTTATGGAAGGAGCCCGATGGTGATGACGACGCGGTTGATCAAGGCCGGACTGGTGTTGGGTGCGCTCTGCGGTCACGCGCACGCGCAGGTCCGCGTCGTCACGTGGAACATCAGCAACTACAACGGCTCCAACCGAGCGACGGATATCCAGAACGTCCTCTACGGCCAGGTGCCCGCCGGCCTCGCCCTCGCCGGGCAGCGCATGGCCCCCGATGTCCTGCTCATCCAGGAAGTCTCCAGCAGCGCCGCCCTCAACACCCTTGTCTCCGTCGTCAACAGCGCGCCGGGCAGCCCCGGCGATTGGGCCGCGGCCCCCTTCATCAACGGCAACGACAGCGAGGGCGTGCTCCTCTACCGCACCGGCAAGTTCACGCTGGTCGGGAACACGACGTGGACGATCTCCGTCGGCGTCAGCGCCAGCACCACCGAGCCGCCCCGCAATACCTACCGCTACGACCTCCGCCCGGTCGGCTACACGTCGGCGGGAGCGACCCTCGCCTGTTACAACAGCCACATGAAGGCGCAGGACGCGGGCAGCGACGACAACGCGATGCGCCTGACCGAGTGCCGGCGCATCCGCGACAACGCGCAGGGGCTGGACACGAACCCCGACAACGGCGTCTTCGACGGGCTCCCCGCCGGCTACAGCTTCATCCTCGCGGGCGACTTCAACATCCAGAGCAGCGGCAGCGCAGAGTACCAGGAGCTCGTCGCCAGCCAGGCGAACAACGCTGGCCGCTTCTTCGACCCCATCAACTCGCCGGGCAGCTGGAACAACAACAGCGCCTTCACGTTCCTCCACACGCAGGACCCGGCGACGAGCGCCGCCAACGGCGGGATGGACGACCGCTTCGACCAGATCCTCGTCTCGCAGAGCCTCCGCGACAGCGCCGGCTGGCACTACATCGGCAGCCACACGCTCGACTACAGCGACACGACGTGGAACGACCCGAACCACTCGCACCGCGCCTGGGGCAACGACGGCGGCTCGGGCGGCGGGATGCTCCGCGTCGCGGGCAACACGATGGTTGGCCCGGTGATCGCGCAGGACATCATCGACTGCGCCAGCGGCAGCGGCCACATCCCCGTCTTCGCCGACTTCCGCGTCCCCGCCAAGGCGGGCGTCAGCAGCGTCACCATCGACTTCGGCGCCGTCACGCAGGGCGCGCCCGCGCCGCAGCGGACGCTCACGGTGACGAACACCGGCGACACCGCCCTCTACGGCGCCGGCGGGATCGCGGCCCTTCATTACTCCCTCGCCGCCGCGCCGGGCTTCACCGTGCCCGTCGGCTCCTTCAGCGACGCGGCGGGCGGCGCCGGCGTCAACCACACGCTCGCGATGCCCACCGGCACGCTCGGCCCGCGCAACGCGACGCTCACGATCACCACCGACGCCCCCGACACGCCGACGATCCAGGTGACGCTCACCGGCAACGTCGTGCCCGTGAACGCCGCGCCCTCGGCCAACGCCGGGCCCGACCAGACGGTGACGGACTTCGACAACGGCGGGAGCGAGACCGTCACGCTCGACGGGAGCGCGAGCGCGGATAGCGACGGCACGATCGTCTCGTACGAGTGGCTCGAGGGCGCAACGCCCCTCGCGCCCGCCTCCGCCACCCCGACGCTCGACGCGTCGCTCCCGGTCGGCCCGCACACGATCACCCTCCGCGTCACCGACGACGACGGCGCGACCGCCACCGACACGGTGCTCGTCACCGTCAACCCCTGGCCGGGCTGCAACGACCTCGACTTCAACAACGACGGCCTGTTCCCGGACAACCAGGACCTCGAGGACTTCCTCTCCGTCTTCGGCGGGGGCCCTTGCCTCACCGGCGACTGCGACACCATCGACTTCAACAACGATCAGTTGTTCCCCGACAACGCCGACCTCGAAGCGTTCTTCAGCGTCTTCGGCGGCGGCTCCTGCTGATACCCTGCGCACCGCACCGGAGATACCGATGAACCGACTCGCCTTTGCCCTCGCCCTCACCCTCGCCGCGTCCGCCTCGATGGCGCAGCAGTACAACCTCACGATCAACAGCCAGCAGTCCTCTGCGACGTGGGACGCCTCGGTCGCCGCGCCCTTCCAGACGGGCACGAACCCCGGCTCGGGCCTGCCCTGGTCCTACTTCATCGGCAACTACGACGCGACGAACAACCCGACGGGCACACGCACGATCCCCGGCATCTTCGGCGGCGACACCAGCGTCAACGTGCCCATCGCCATCAGCGCGGGCGGGCTCGAAGCCGCGGGCGACGACGGCGGCACGCCCCTGCGCCCGGCCGGCTCCTTCTCGCTCATCCTGAACCCCGGCGACGGCGAGGCCCAGATCGCCGGCCTCTCGGTCGACTTCCTGAACGGCGCGACCATGAGCGTCGCCGCGGACGTCTCGATCACCTACTCCTCGTTCCGCACCCGCCAGCCCACCTGCCTCATCATCGGCGGCATCCCGCTCACGCTCCCGCTTGGCACGGTCTCGATCACCTCCCTCACCGCGACGCAGGTGAGCGCCGGCCCCGGCGACCTCTCGCCCACCGGCCCGGGCACGTACATGTTCTCCGTCCCCGCCGTCGTCGAGGTCGCCGCCGCGGCGTCCTTCGCCGGTCAGGACATCGACGTCCCCGCCGTCGAGGTGCCGGTGGTGCTGGTGGGCAACGCGACGGTCTCCGGCCAGACGCTCACCGTCACCGGCGGCGTCTCGATCGACGTGGACCAGTCGCAACCGGGGCCGACGCAGCTCCCGACCCTCCCGTTCACCGAGCCGATCTGCTCGGGCAACCTGCTCCTGAACGTCGCGCTCGCGTCGGTCGGCTTCGCGGTCGACGCGGACGCGAGCATCGTCGCGTCCGGCGACGCCGTGCCCACCGGCTGCGACTCGATCGACTTCAACCGGGACGGGCTGTACCCGGACAACTTTGATCTCGTGGACTTCCTCAGCGTCTTCGCCGGCGGCAACTGCACCGGCCAGCCGACGGGCGCTCCGCCCTGCAACGCGGACATCGACTTCAACAACGACGGGCTCTTCCCGGACAACGAGGACATTTTCTCGTTCTTCAGGGTCTTCGGCGGCGGGGACTGCTAGAAGATCGCCGCGATGAAGAGGTCGCGTTCCGGCGTCACTTGATTTGCCGCTCTGTCCACTCGCCGCTTTGCTGATTTAGATCGTCGCGACCCCCTACAACCCCCGCATGCTCAAGCATGTTCTGACCCTTTTCCTCGCCCTCGCCGCATGCCCGTACCCCGCGCCGGCGCAGGCGCCCGCCCCCGTCCCGCAGGCCGCGGCCCCGGCTCTTCCCACCGCGCTCGCCGAGTTGACGAACGCGATGGTGAGCGCCGTCCTTGCGAAGGACGCGGGGGCCTTCATGCGCTGCATCGACACGGCCGAGCCCGAGTTCGCCGTCGAGCAGCGCAACTGGGCCGCGGACTTGAAGGAGCACGGCCCCGAGTCGTTCTCGATCGAGATCGACGCCGCGGATCTGCGCGAGAGCGACGGCCGCGCCGTCGCCCCCATGACCATGACCTGGCGCACGCCCGACGCCGACAAGGACCGGTCCGTCACCTTCGACGCCGTCTTCACCCGCCGCGGCGATGAGTTTCGCTACGCCGGCGAGGAGTGGCAGCGCCTCGAGCGCGACGGGCTCGTCGTCTGCTTCGAGGAAGGCCTCGAGAGCGCCGCCGAGGGAGCAGCCGAGGCTTTTGAGAAGATCCGCACCCGCGTCGAGAAGGGCTTCGCGCTCGAGGACGCGCCGCAGGCGACGAAGCGCCAAGTGATCAAGCTCTACCGCAGCATGGCGCACCTGCAGCAATCGATCTACCTCAGCTACGCCCTGCCGCTGGGCGGATGGAACGAGCCCGAGGAATCGATCAAAGTCCTTGCGGGCCGCAAGAGCAACGCCGCCTCCTTCGTCGGCCTCCTCGCGCACGAGTACGGCCACGTCTGCACCTTCGCGCTCGGCGACAAGGCCAACAACATGCCCTGGTGGGTCCTCGAGGGCGTGGCCGACCTCTCCACCGAGCCCTTCAACCCGGGCGCCCGCGCACACGTTGACAAGACCGTGCGCAGGTGGGCGCAGAACGACCAGATCCAGCCGTGGGAGACGCTCGCCGACTTCCGCGCCGTGCCCGGCGACAAGCACACGTTCGTCTACGCCCAGGGCCACCACTTCCTCGGCTACGTCAGCGACCGCTTCGGCCGCGCGGGGCGCATCGCCTGGCTCACCGCGATGGCCAAGGGTCAATCAATCGACGAGGCCTCGCGCAGCGCCCTCGGCGAGCCCTTCGATACACTGAGCGCCGACTGGCGGGCGTCGCTGCTCGCCGAGAAGCAGGACGCCGGCGCGGACTAAAGCCACCATGCGATTCGCGAGCGACCGATCCTTCGCCGAGGCCCACCGCCTGCTGGGCGAGTTCCTCGCCTCCCCCGCGCCCCGCGTGGCGGACGGCTGGGCGCAGCGCCTCGCCGCCGTGCTGCGCGCCGGGAACAAGGTCATGATCTGCGGCAACGGCGGGAGCATGTGCGACGCCGCGCACTTCGCCGAGGAGCTCTCCGGACGCTTCCGCGCCGACCGCCCCGCCCTCGCCGCCGTCGCCTGCGCCGACCCGGCGCACATCACCTGCGTCGCCAACGACTACGGCTTCGAGTTCGTCTTCTCCCGCTGGGTCGAGGCCCTCGGCCGACCCGGCGACGCGCTCATCGTCCTCTCTACGAGCGGCAAGTCGCCCAACTGCCTCCGCGCCGCCGCCGCGGCGAGAGAACGCGGGCTCCTCGTGCTCGGCCTGCTGGGCAAGACGGGCGGCCGACTGCTCGACGCGTGCGACGAGGCGATCATCGCGCCCGGCGCCACCAGCGACCGCATCCAGGAACTCCACATGCTGGTCCTCCACACGCTGGTGGAGGGCGTCGAGGCGGCGCTCGGCCACGCCGCCGGCTGAACGGGCGTTCACGTGGGAGTCAGGGTGTGCGCACGGCGCGCCCCTATGCTCACACCGCTTGGCGCTCCGCTTTAAACGCCGTCTCCTCGACCACCTCGCGCACGAGAATTACACGCCCGCGCGCATCGCCGACCTGGCGAAGGACCTCAACATCCCGGCCGAGCAGGCCGGCGACTTCGAGTCCGCCGTGCGCGAGCTCGCCGGCGAGGGGCTCCTCGAGATCGGCAAGAGCGGGCACGTCGCGCTCCCGAGCGCCGGCGCGCACAAGGAGCTCGTCGGCCGCTTCAAAAAGACCGTGCGCGGCTTCGGCTTCGTCGACCCCGCCGTCAAGGTGCGGGAGGGGAGCATCTTCATCCCGCCCGACAACGTCGGCGACGCCCTCACGGGCGACACGGTGAAGGTCCGCGTCTACCGCGACCGCAAGCCCAACGGCGACGAGGGCTTCTCCGGCGAGATCGTCGAGGTCGTCGAGCGCCACAAGTCCGCCTACGCCGGCACGCTCACCAAGCGCGGCACGCAGTGGGTCGTCCTCCCCGACGGCCGCCAGATCACCAAGCCCATTGTCGTGCGCGACGCGGAGTCCACCACCGCGCGCGAGGGCGACAAGGTCGTCGTCGAGTTGCTCGTGTACCCGGACGGCGACATGCTCGGCGAGGGCGTCATCACCACCGTGCTCGGCGAGGCGGGGCGCCCCGACGTCGAGACGCAGGCGGTGATCGCCGCGTACGACCTCCCGGGCCCGCACCCGGAGGAGTGCGTCGAGCAGGCGCGCGAGGCCGCGGCCCAGTTTGAGGCCGAGATCGCCGCGTGGAAGGAGAAGGGCGCCGCGGGCCTTCCGGGCCGGCTCGACCTGACCGACGAGTTCATCATCACGATCGATCCGCCGGACGCGAAGGACTACGACGACGCGATCAGCATCAAGCGCACGCGGGACGGATGGGAGCTGGGCGTCCACATCGCCGACGTCGCCCACTTCATCCCCCTCGACAGCCCCCTGGACGCCGAGGCCCGCGACCGCTCCAACAGCGTCTACCTGCCGCGCCTGGTCATCCCCATGCTCCCCGAGGTGCTGAGCAACGGCATCTGCTCGCTGCAGGAGGGCGTGCCGCGCTTCTGCAAGAGCGCGTTCATGGTGTACGACAACCACGGCAACGTCCGCAGCGAGGGCGTGGCGCAGACGCTCATCAGGAGCAGCAAGCGCCTCACGTACCTGGAGGCGCAGGCGCTCATCGACGGCGACCTCACCCTCGCTCGCAAGCACGCCAAGACGCCCCCCAAGTACACCGACCAGCTCCTCGAGACGCTGCGCGAGATGGACCGCCTCGCGAAGGTGATCCAGGCCCGGCGCGACCGCGAGGGGATGATCTCCCTCGACCTCCCCGACGTCGTGCTCATCTACGACGAGCGCGGCCACGTCGTGGACGCCGAGCGCGAGGACGACGCCTTCACGCACAAGCTCATCGAGATGTTCATGGTCGAGGCCAACGAGGTCCTCGCCCGCCTCTTCGAGAACCTCGGCGTGCCGCTGCTCCGCCGCATCCACCCCGAGCCCATCCCCGGCGACGTCGACACGCTCCGGCGCGTCGCCATGGTCGCGGGCTTCCGCATCCCGCGCAACCCCACCCGCGAGGAGCTCCAGGGCCTCCTCAAGGCCACCGCCGGCACGCCCGCCGCCCGCGCCGTCCACTTCGCCGTGCTGCGCACGATGAGCAAGGCCGAGTACAGCCCCGCGCTCGTCGGCCACTTCGCCCTCGCCAGCAGCGCGTACGCGCACTTCACCAGCCCTATCCGCCGCTACGCGGACCTCACCGTCCACCGCGCGCTCGCCGAGTACCTCCGGCGCACCGACAACGGCCGCAGGCGCCCCAAGGGCGAGGCGGAGGCCCGCGCCCTCGGGCGCGACATGATGCGCTCCGAGGCGTGCATGCCCGAGGAGGAGCTCATCGCCATCGGCCAGCACGCCAGCGTCCGCGAGGACAAGGCCGAGAGCGCCGAGCGCGAGCTCCGCAACTTCCTCGTCCTCCAGCTCCTCGAGCGCTTCGTCGGCGAGACCTTCAAGGGCGTCGTCACCGGCGTCTCCCCCCGCGGCCTCTTCGTGCAGATCGACAAGTACCTCGCCGAGGGCTTCGTCAAGAGCGAGGACCTCCCCGGCGACGTCACCCGCGAGAACCTCACGCCCATCTGGAAGATCGACGCCCGCAGCGGCGGCCTGGTGGACATCAGGAGCGGCCGCAGCTTCAACACCGGCGACAGCGTCACCATCCGCATCGCGGGCGTGGACCTCGCCAAGCGGCAGATGGACTGCGTGATCGAAGGCGCCGAGAAGCGCGCCGGCGGCAAGGCCAAGCAGGTCTTCGACCGCAAGGGCAACGTCGTCGCCGAGGGGGGCATGGCCCCGGCCCAGGGCGCGGGCTTCGGCGGCGCGGGCGGCTGGGACAAAGACACCGGCAAGTGGCGCGGCAAGACCGGCTCGGAAAAACGCGCCTCCCGCAGCAAGCAGCGCGACAAGGGCAAGAAGCAGCACCGGCGCGACAAGTAAGTTCTCCGTCCTCCTGTAGGCCCGGCGTCCTGCCGGGCACCGTCGGCCCGCTGCGCCGGTGACGCGGTGAGGGGGTGACGCGGTGAGAAGAGCAGTCGCCTCCCTCTCGCCATGCCCTACGGCAAGAGACGGCGCTGTCTTCGCCGCCGGTGAGGGGTTCTTCTTTTCTTCCAGAGGCACAGACTTCCAGCCCGTGTCCTGTGCCACGACTTTTCTGTCTTCAGAAGGACCATGCTCTACTCGGCACCAGATCGTCGGCACCAAGACCACATTGCGATTGTCCTTCACCCCACCCCTCACCGCGTCACCTTGTCACCGCGTCATCTTCAAATCCCCGGTAAACTCCGGGTTATGCCCCACCCCGTCCGCCTCGGCGCCCTGACGGCCCTCCTCCTCGCAGCCGCCGCGCAGGCCCAACACGCCTCCCCCCTCGCGCCGCCCGCCAACGGTCCGCGCCGCGTCGACCCTACCTGGCTCGCCCTCTCCGACTGCACCGTCCACGTGGACGCCGACACGGTGGTCCCCCACGCGACCGTCATCGTGCGCGACGGGCTGATCCGCGCCGTCCTCCCCGGCGACAACGGCCCCGACGGCAAGCCCGGCACCGACGACGACGCGCCCGCGCGCTTGCCGATCGGCCCGCGCGTCATCGGCCTCTCCGGCCTGCACGTCTACCCCGCCTTCATCGACCCCTACGTCGAGGTCGAGGCCCCCAAGCCCGACGCCAAGGCCCCGGGCCAACACTGGAACACCGATGTCACACCGCAGCGCAGCGCACTCGACGGCCCCGGCCTCGACGCCGGCAGCGCCAAGTCGCTCCGCGAGCTCGGCTTCGCCGCCGCGGCGGTGACACCGCGTGGCGGCGTCTTCCGCGGCAGGAGCGCCGTCGTGTCGCTCGCGCGAGCGGAGGAGGACGCGAGCCTGGCCCGCCCGCCCGTCTACCGCGAGGACGCGTACCAGAGCATCGCCTTCGATCTCAGCGGCCCGGGCTACCCCAACAGCCTCATGGGCGCGATCGCCCTCATCCGCCAGACGCTCTCCGACGCGCAGTGGCAGTTCGGCGGCGAGCACCCGCGCGGCGAGGACGCGGACGTGAGCTGCCTCCGGCACCTCGGCCCGAGAGCGCTCGAGCGCACGCGGCTCCTCTTCGACAGCGGCGACTCGCTCGAAGCGCTCCGCGCCGCCAAGATCGCGCGCGAGTTCGAGGAGTGGGGCGGCAAGCCCAACGCGGTGATCCTCGGCAGCGGGCGCGAGTTCATGCGCCTCGACGCGATCAAGCGTGACGCGCTCCCGTTCATTATCCCCCTCAACTTTCCCAAGGCCCCCGACGTCTCCTCCCCCGGCAAGGCCGAGAGCACCGAGCTGCGCGACATGATGATCTGGGAGCAGGCGCCGACGAACCCGCGCCGCCTCGCGCAGGCCGGGGCGCCCATCGCGTTCACGACCGCGAAGCTCAAGAGCCGCGACGACTTCAGGGCCAACCTCCGCAAGGCGATCAGGCACGGCCTGACCGAGGAGCAGGCGCTGAGCGCTCTCACGACCGCGCCGGCGTCCATGCTCGGCGTCGCCGATCAGCTCGGCACCATCGAGCCCGACAAGCGCGCCAACATCCTCGTCACGACCGGCCCCGTCTTCGACAAGGAGACCAAGTACCGCATGATCCTCGTGGACGGCAAGGTCCACGAGCTCGAGAAAGAGAAGCCCGACCTGGACGGCACGTGGACGCTCACCGACCCGGGCGACGGCGTCGCCCGCGCCTTCGAGCTCGAGGACGGCAAGGTCACGCTCACCAAAAAGGAAGAGGGCGAGACGCGCACCGTCAAGGCCCGCAAGGTCTCGCAGGAGGGGAGCGTCCTCTCCTTCGTCTTCGACCACGACGAGTTCGGCGAGCCCGGCGTCGCCGCGGCGACCTACGTCTTCGACGCGGGGAACTCGCCGTCGTCCTTCACCGGCCGCGTCTCCCTCCCGGGCGGCACGCTCTTCGAAGTCGCCGGCGTGCGCACGCCCCGCACCCTCAAGGGCGAGTGGGAGATCTTCTTCGGCGACGGCGCAGCGATGAGCGCCGGCGGCGTGCTGCGTGTGACGCCCGGCGAGAAGAGCGACGCGCCGACCGTCAAGCTCGTCCGCATGAACGATCAGGGCGTCGAGACCGTCTCCGACGCGCGCGACGTCGCGTGGGACGGCAAAACCCTCGAGTTCAACGTCACCAGCGCCGACGGCCCGTGGCAGGACGCCCGCATCCGCGCCGCGATCGACTGGGAGAAGAAGCCCCCGGCGATGACCGGCTCCGTCATGGGCGAGGAGGGCTCGCGCCCCTTCGCCGCCCGCCGCGCCGAGACGGAGCAGTGGTGGACCGGCACGTGGCGCGTCTACCGCTTCATGGGCAAGGACAAAGACCCCGCCGCGCCCGACCAGGTCGAGCTCGTCATCGAGAAGAACGACCTCACCGTCGTCTTCAAGGAGAAGGGCAAGGACGACATCCGCATCGACGCGGACGCCTTCAAGGTCGAAGGGAACGTCATCACCTTTGCGCACGACCTCAAGCCCCTAGGCGGCGAGGGCAAGAGCACCGACAAGCTCACCCGCATCGGCGGCGAGCTGCGCGGCGTCGCCACCGAGCCCGACGGGAGCAGCCACGACTACCACCTCCGCCGCGTCCTCGATCAGAAAAAGGACGACGAGGAAGCGCCGACGGACATCCCCGAGAAGCTCCCCACGCCCTTCGGGCCCTACGGCCTTGACGCCGTCCCCGCGCAGGGCTCGTTCGTCATCACGAACGCCACGCTCTGGACCAACACCGACCGGGGCATCATCGAGAACGGCTGGATCGCAATCGCGGACGGGAAGATCGTCGGCCTCGGCAGCGGCGACTTCGGGATCGATATGCCCAGCCCGCCGGTTCACATCGACGCCGAGGGCAAGCACATCACCCCGGGCGTCATCGATGCGCACAGCCACACCGGCATCAGCCGCGGCGTGAACGAGGGCGGCCAGGCGATCACCGCCGAGGTCCGCATCGCCGACGTCACCAACCCCGACGACGTGGACTGGTACCGCCAGCTCGCGGGCGGCGTCACCGCCGTCCTCCAGCTCCACGGCAGCGCCAACGCCATCGGCGGCCAGTCGCAGACGACCAAGCTCCGCTGGGGGTGCGCGCACCCGGACGACATGCACTTCGAGGGCGCCATCGCCGGCATCAAGTTCGCCCTGGGCGAGAACCCGCGCCAGGTGAACTGGAGCAACAACAACCCGCGCGAGCGCTACCCGCAGACGCGCATGGGCGTCGAGACCCTCATCCGCGACCGCTTCACCGCGGCCCGCGAGTACGCGGAGTGGATGCGCTCGGACGACGCGGCGGCGCGCCCCCGCCGCGACCTCGAGCTCGAAGCGATCGCCGAGATCCTCGCCGGCGAGCGCCTCGTCCACTGCCACAGCTACCGGCAGGACGAGATCGTCATGCTCACGCAGGTCGCCCGCGACTTTAACTTCAAGATCGGCACCTTCCAGCACATCCTCGAGGGGTACAAGGTCGCCGACTACGTGCGCGACTACTCCGGCGGCGGCAGCGGCTTCACCGACTGGTGGGCGTACAAGATGGAGGTGCAGGACGCGATCCCCGCCGGGCTCCCGCTCATGCACCGCGTCGGCGTCACCACCAGCTTCAACTCCGACAGCAACAACCTCGCTCGCCTCCTCAACGTCGAGGCGGGCAAGGCCGTCAAGTACGGCCGCCTCGTGGGCGGCATCCCGCCCGAGGAGGCGCTCCACTTCGTCACCCTCGCCCCTGCCAAGCAGCTCCGCGTGGAGAAGCGTGTCGGCACGCTCGAGGCCGGCAAGGACGCGGACATCGCCGTCTGGTCCGGCGTCCCCCTCTCCGCCTACTCCAAGTGCGAGCGCACGTTCGTGGACGGACGCGAGCTCTTCAGCCTGGAGCAGGACGCGAAGCACCGCGAGCGCATCCGCGCGGAGCGCCGGCGCCTCATCGACAAGCTCCTGGAACACAAGAAGCACGAGGACAAGAACAAGAGCGACGAGAAACGCGAGAAGACGGGCGCCCCCGACAAGTCCGAGGAGCCCGGCGCGCCCACGCACCTCTCCGAGGCCGAGATCGAGCTCCAGCGCTTCCGCAACCTCGAGATGCTCCGCAGCGGCCGCGACCCCTTCTTCGCCCCCGGCGTCTGCGGCTGCGACATCTGCCGCTGATCAGCTCTCGGTGCTTCGCCACTCCGTGGCGGACTCTTGTCTTGGGTGCCCCGCCGCCCCGCGGCGGTCTCCCTCTCCCTCCCTCTCCCCGTGCTTCACGGGGAGAGGTGGTCGCCGCAGGCGACCGGTGAGGGGTCTCCTTCTTGTGCCACGATCCCTCGCGTCTTCACGAGGGTCGTGCTCTTCTCTTCCGTGCCACTGGTCGGCGTCCTCGACGACCAGTGCTCGTCTCACTCCAGCAGCGTGGACGTTCGTAGCCACGGGGAAAGTGCGGCAGCAGCCCGGGACACCTCGCTCCCTGCCGCGTCCCGTACCCACCCGTGACGATCGCCCTCATGCCCACGCTCGGCCAGAACCCCGCACCTCTACCGCCCGTACAGGCGATCATGGCGCGCTCGCTCCTCACTCGGCCACGCCGCCTCGCGGCGCTCGTCGGTCTTGGTCTCCTGACCAACGCGGCGGTTGTTCTCGCGCTTAGCAGTGTGAACTTCGAGTGGGGATCGCCGAGCACGGGGCCTGACGAACATCCGACCGCGAGCTTTCTCACCGAGAGGGCCGTGATTCTGCGCGACACGCCGCGAAGATCACTCGGCGTGACGCGTGACATGCTGTGGATGGAGTATCTCAACGCTCCCGCCGACACCGCCGCTCCAACAGTCGAAGTTGACTTGGGCGGTCTCGCGGGCTCCGTCCGATGCCGCGTCGACACACGCGGGCCGTTCCTCGCTTCACCCGCGGATGTTCTTCACGCGAACACCTGCCATGTCGATCGCGTCGGCCTTCCCTTTCGATCGGCTTGGACAGCGAGTTACTCGGCCAGGACCGATTGCCTCGGTCAAGACCTCGGAACGAAGCGATGGTTCGGCTTCAGGAGACCGCTGGTCGGCGGCAAAGAGTGGTTCTGGCAAGGCTTCGGAAGCGAAAGCGGCTTCCCGACCGGCGTCCTTCCCCTCGGCCTCACCGCCAACACCGCGATCTACGCGGGCGCGTGGCAGGCGCTGTTCATCGGTGTCGCCGCGATCCGCCGCGGCCGCGCAGCCCACCGCGGCCTCTGCCCGCACTGCCGTTACGACCGCGCCGGCATCCCCTCAAATGCGCCGTGCCCGGAATGCGGCACCAGTACCACTGATCGTGCCTGAAGCGTGTTCGCGCAAAGCGCCGGCCCGGCGTCCCCCGCTCTCCCCTCCCCGCGTCGCGAAGAGACTGGGTCTTTTCGCGCGGAGTTGGAGCTTGAGCATGAGGCGGTCGTCTCACTCCGCCGTCTGCGTGATGTCGTCGAAGCGATCGAGCAGGTCCGTCGTGGAGCTGCGGCCGTTCTCGTCCGTCCACGCGTTGTTCGCGAGGTCCTTGAACCAGAGCCCGTAGTGCAGCGGCCCGCTCCCGGCCAGGGCGCCGCCCCGATCGCTGCGGTTCAGGAAGACCCCATCCTTGCCCGCCGAGTGCAGCACCACGCTCCCGCGCGCCCCCGTCGGCAGGATCTCATCAGTATCCAGCGAGAGGTCCTTGGGCGACCCCGGGCCGCCGAGGAAGCCCGTCATCGTCTCCGCCCGCTCCGCCGCCGGGCGGTGCTGGCCCAGCAGGCTCCGCGCCGTCGCGGGCTCGCCCGTTTGGTTCGTCTGCGCCACGCGCTTCTTGCCCACGAGGATGTCGGTGGAGAGAAACGCCGCGTTCCCGTTCCACGTGAACCGCGGCCGCGCGGTGTTCCCCGCCGGCGTCGCCTCCGCCGCGAAGTCCGCGACCGCGTTGACCGGCTGCGCCGCCGTGTGGTCGATCACCCACGCCAGGATCGGCGCGCCGAACGCGTCCTCGAGCTCCGGCAGCTCCACGTTGTCGTTCCCGCCGCCGTTCCACCCCAGGCGCTGCCCCGACTCTTGTCCGTTCTGCTTGCGGTAGTTCTTCGACTGCGGCGTGAAGTAGTTCTTGCTCCCCGCGCTCGTGAGGCCGATCTTCGCGATGTCCACGCCCACCGTCTCGCTGTTCGTCGGGCCCACCGTCAGCGGCGGCGACGCCGCCGTGTCCACGCCCCCCGCGAGCTCCAGCATCATGTTCTGCATGTTCGAGAACCCGCGCGTGGCGTTCTCCGTGCTCCCCATGTCCGCCGCGGAGAAGTACCCCGGCGGGCGCTTGTTCTCGAGGTTGAACGTCGCGATCGCCTGGCCGAGCCCGTTCATGAACTGCGTCGTCTCGGTCTTCCGCGCCGCGTTGCGCACCTGCGACAGCGCGGGCACCACGAGCGCCACCAGCACCGCGATGATGAAGATGGCGACGAGCAACTCGATGAGCGTGAATCCGCGCTGACGCATGGGTGTCCCCTGGTTTGGTCGCAAGTCTGTTCGCACGCCCGCCTTCCGGAGTTGCCGGTGCGGGAGATTCGGCCCCATTGCCCGCCCCGGCGAGCGTTCGAACCCCGTACAACCATCTTACACTCCGCCCATGGCAGGCGTCGCAGACCCCAAAGGCCCGCACGACCGCGGTCCCACCGCCGCGGCGGCGACCGCCCTGCGCGAGGGCGCGCTCGTGATTCTGCCCACCGAGACGGTCTACGGCGTCTTCGGCGGCGCCCGCCACCCCGGGGTCATCGGAACGCTGCGAGCCGCCCGCGAGCGCGTCGGGTCGGCCCCGGCCGCGCCCCTGACCTGGCACGCCCCCGACGCCGCCCCGGCGCTCGAGGCGCTCGGCGTCGGCGGCCCGATCGCCAAGCACGTGACCGAGAAGCTCGCTCCAGGTCCGGTGCGCTTCCTCGTCGAGCTCGAGCCGGCGGCGATGACAAGGGCCTTGGCGGCGCTCGGCGTCCCCGCGGGCGTGATCGACGACGGCGACGCGGTGCACGTGCGCGTGCCCGACGCGGACACCACACGCGAGGTCCTCCGGCGCGCAGACGCCGGCCCGATCGTCGGCGAGCGCGTCGGTCTCCTCGGCCTCGGCGACGGACGCGAGCTGCCCGCAGACGCGCGCAATATCGCGGAAGGCGCGGGCGTGCGTGCCGTCATCAACGAAGGCCCCACGCGCCTCGGCCGCCCGTCCACAACCATCCGCCTCACGCGCGAGGGCTGGTACCGCGTCGAGAGTGTCGGCGCTCTCTCCGAAGAAGACGTGCGCCGCCGCGTCGAGAAGATGGTCCTCTTCGTCTGCACCGGCAACACCTGCCGCAGCCCGATGGCGACGGCGATCGCGCGCCATTACTTCTCCCGGCACGGCGCCGCGCTCGTCCCCACGCGCGTCGAGAGCGCGGGCGTGAGCGCGTACGACGGCGACGCCATGACGCCCGACGCCGCCGAGGCCCTCCGCGCCCTGCGCGTCGACCCGGGCCGCCACCGCTCCCGCCCCCTCACCCGCGCGATGATCGACGAGGCCGACCACATCTTCGTGATGACAAAGGCCCACGCCAAGCGCATCACCGACGTCGCGCCCGAGGCCGCCGGCAAAGTCGAAGTCCTCGACCCCTCCGGCCGCGACGTCGCCGACCCCATGGGCGGGAGCGCGAACGACTACCACGCCGCGGCGGAGCAGATCGCCGAGCACGTCAAGCGCCGGCTGACCGACCTGGGCCTCCTCAGGCTCCCCGCACGCAAGGGCGTGATGGAGGCGGGGTGAAACTCGCAGGGCGTCCATAACAGGTAGCCCGACCGTGAGGGAGGGCGTTCTTCGGTTTTCGCCGTGTACAACCGACCGCTCGCCTACTTCATCACGTTCCGCACGTACGGCACATAGCTGCACGGCGATGAGCGAGGATCGTTTGACCGTGTTCAAAATCGCTTCGGCGCCGTCCCGATCGCTCCGAGCGAGAAACTCCAGCACTTCGAGCGCGACAACTTGGCGCAAGAGGCCATCATCCTTTCCGATACCCAACGCGTCGTTGTGACGCAAGCGATCCGCGGCGTCTGCTCCTACCGCGGCTGGGAGCTCCTCGCCCAGAACGTCCGCACCAACCACGTCCACGCCGTGATCGCCGCCGACGCTAAGCCCGAGCGGATCATGAACAGCCTCAAGTCATGGTCCACACGGCGGCTCCGCGAAGCGGGCCTAGTCGCGGCCGACGCCCGGGTATGGTCGAGGCACGGCAGCACCGTCTATCTCTTCGCCCCTGAAAAAGTCGCGGAGAAGATAAACTACGTCCTGCACCGGCAGTGAGGCGCGGGCCGCTCCGACCCACCGGCCCATCGACGCCCTCCCTCACGGTCGGGCTACCTGTTAAGGACACCATGACCTCCCCCTACGACACATACGCCTCCCCCCTCGCCTCGCGCAACGCGAGCAAGGAGATGCTCCGTCTCTGGTCCCCCCGCCACAAGTTCAACACGTGGCGCCGCATCTGGCTCGCCGTCGCCGAGGCCCAGCACGAGACGGGGCTGCCCGTTTCAAAGGAGCAGGTGGAGGAGCTGCGCGCCGTCGTCGAACGCGGCATCACCGATGAGGAGATGCAAGCGGCCGAGAAGTACGAGCGAGAGCTGCGCCACGACGTCATGGCCCACGTCCACGCCCTCGGCGACTCGTGCCCGAAGGCCAGGGGCATCATCCACCTCGGATGCACGAGTGAGGACATCGGAAGCAACGCGGATGTCCTCATATACCGCGAGGCAATTTCGCTTACGAGCACGAAACTCGCGCGAGTGATCCTGTCCTTTGCCGCTGTTGCTAGCCAGCACAAGAGCCTGCCGACCTTGGGTTTCACACACTACCAGCCTGCGCAACCTGTAACTGCGGGACGGCGATGTGGCTTGTGGGGCTACGACCTCTGGCTCACTTCCGAGCGCTTACGCTATTGGGACGGATGCCATCCGTTCGCGGCGCTCCGGGGTCTGCGCGGCGCTACAGGCACTCAAGCCTCGTTCCTGAACTTGTTCAATCAGAACGCCAGCAGGGTGGACGTGCTTGAGAAGCGATGGCTGAACTCGCTACTCGATGAAGACATCCGCGACGACGAGCACGTGCGGTACACGCATGAGCTCGTTGGGCAGACGTACCCGCGCATCATGGATGCCTTCATCCTCGCCGACCTCGCCTCCGTCGCCGCCGTCCTCCACAAGATCGCCACCGACATCCGCCTCCTCTCCAACCGCAAGGAGATCGACGAGCCCTTCGAGGAGAAGCAGATCGGCTCCTCGGCGATGCCCTACAAGCGCAACCCCATGCGCTGCGAGCGCATCTGCGGCCTCGCCCGCTTCGTCATGAACCTCGTCGGCAACGCCTACGACACCGCCGCGACGCAGTGGCTCGAGCGCACGCTCGACGACTCCTCCAACCGCCGCCTCTCGCTGCCCGAGGCCTTCCTCGCCCTCGACGGCGCGCTCGACCTCATGCACAACGTCGCGGGCGGCCTCATCGTCCACGAGGCGATGGTGCGCAAGAACCTGATGGCCGAGCTCCCCTTCATGGCCACCGAGAACATCCTCATGGCCTGCGTCAAGCTCGGCGGCGACCGCCAGCACTACCACGAGCTGATCAGGCAGCACGCGCAGGCCGCCGGCATGCGCGTCAAGCAGGAGGGCCTCGACAACGACCTCCTCGAGCGCCTCAAGGCGGACAGGAGCTTCTGGTCCACCTCCCGCGGCGGTCCCCTCAGCGCCGAGCTCGACTGGGACGGCGTGATGGACCCGATGAAGTACGTCGGCCGCAGCGTCGAGCAGACCGAGCGCTTCATCGCCGAAGTCGTCGAGCCCCTCCGCGCTCAGTACAAAGACGCGCTCGTGAACCTCGACGACAGCGCCCCGCGCGTCTGAGTGTGGGGCAGGCGTCCCGCCTGCCACCGGACACCCGTCACGTACGAGCCCCGTGCGCGAGCACGGGGCGATCAACCCACCGCGCCGTCACGCGCCGCGTTGTCCGACCGTCGTTCGTCCTCCCTCTCCCCGTGTTCCACGGGGAGAGGTGGTCGCCGCAGGCGACCGGTGAGGGGTCTTCACTCCGTCTGTTCGTCTCTCCGTCTCTTCTTCTTCCTACGCACCACGCACCTCTCTTACAACCCCAGCCTCGTCAACACCCCATCCAGGATCGACAGGCTCGTGTCCCGGTCGCCCCACGGCTCGAACTCGATGGTCACCTGGTTCGCGCTCATGACGCGCTTGGCCGCGACCGTCACCCGCGGATAGGTGGTGGACCGGGGTGGCCGGGCGACGAGCTGCCCTTGCTCATCCGTCGCGCTCTGGCTCGCGACGCTGTACCCCCGGGAGCGGAGCGTCTGCTCCGCGGCGCTCAGGATCGCGGGCACCCGGGCGTTCTCGGGCAGAACCGCGGACAGCACCCCGCCTTGGTACGTCGCCTCGATCGTCCGGCCCGTGTCCACCGGCGTGGGCTTGCCGGCGCACGCCCCGATGCACGGAAGTACGGTGAAGGCAACGAGATAAGCGAGGTTCGAGCGGTTCTTGCGCATGGGGTAGTTCCGGGCCGGCGGCCGGCGGCCGGGCGGGATCTCTTTTCGGCCGGTTCGCGGGGAAAGCCGGAAAAAGGGGTCTCCGGGGCGGGGTTCTGGCCTTGACCGGGTTGAATCCGGGTCGCCGACGCCATTTACTTGAGGCCCGCCACGCGCCGGGGGCTTTTCGCCGGTGTGCCCGTCCGGGCACGGGGCGCGAGGGTGGATCGGATCAAACAGAGGTGACCATGGCGATTCGAGTGAAGGCTCGGAGCGGTGAGAGTGTCGAGGGCATGATGCGGCGCTTCAAGAAGCTCTGCGAGAAGGAAGGCCTCACCAAGGACGTGCGGCGCAAGGAGTTCTACGAGAAGCCCTCGGAGCGCGCCCGCCGCGCGGCACGCAAGAGCGTGGCCCGCCGCCTCAAGGAAGACGCGCCCGTGACGTTCACCAAGGCCCGCCCGTAACCGTCCCACACGCTGTTCTTTCCAGCGCAGGCCGGCGGTTCGCCGATTCCCGCGCTGTCGTTGACGCAACGTCGTCCAAGTGAACCGGTCCTCGGCGCCGGGCCGCGAGCAAGCGGCCCCGCCCGAGCCTTCAGGAGCAAACGCCCATGGCGTCGAAACTCATCGGGGCCTGCTCGGCCCTCCGTGCGGGGTTGATGATGACGGTGCTGTGCGCCGCGATGGCGCTCTTCGGCTCGCCCGCGTTCGCGCAGGACGCCGCGGCGGGCGGCGGCCACAAGGGCGGCGGCGAGGCCAACCTCAAGCTCCCCGACGTCTCCACCGTGAGCTTCTTCGACGGCGCGATCAACGGCAGCCAGCTGCTGATGATCGGCATCGCCGTCTCGGTCCTCGGCATGGGCTTCGGCATCTGGATCTTCGCCCAGCTCAAGGGCATGCCGGTCCACAAGTCGATGCTCGACGTCTCCGAGCTCATCTACGCGACGTGCAAGTCGTACATGATCCAGCAGGGCAAGTTCCTGATGGTCCTCTGGGCCTTCATCGCCCTCGCGGTGGCCTGGTACTTCGGCTGGCTCATCCCGAACCCCGACGTCGCGGACGGCCGCGGGATGTCGGCGGGCAAGGTCGGCCTGATCCTGCTCTTCAGCCTCGTCGGCATCGCCGGGTCGTACGGCGTCGCCTGGTTCGGCATCCGCGTCAACACCTTCGCCAACTCGCGCGCCGCCTTCGCCTCCCTCCGGGGCAGGCCCTTCCCCTGCTACGCGATCCCGCTCAAGGCGGGCATGAGCATCGGCATGGCCCTCATCAGCGTCGAGCTCCTCATCATGCTCGGCATCCTCCTCTTCGTCCCGGGCGACGTCTCCGGCGCGTGCCTCATCGGCTTCGCGATCGGTGAATCCCTGGGCGCCTCGGCCCTCCGCATCGCCGGCGGCATCTTCACCAAGATCGCCGACATCGGCAGCGACCTCATGAAGATCGTCTTCAAGATCAAGGAAGACGACGCCCGCAACCCGGGCGTGATCGCCGACTGCGTCGGCGACAACGCCGGCGACAGCGTCGGCCCCAGCGCCGACGGCTTCGAGACCTACGGCGTCACCGGCGTCGCCCTCATCACCTTCGTGATGCTCGCGATCAACCAGGCCACCGCGGGCCCCGACTTCCAGACCGTGCAGATCCAGCTCCTCGTCTGGCTCTTCGCGATGCGCATCATCATGGTCGTCGCCAGCGCCCTCTCCTACTTCATCAACGAGGCGATCGCCAAGGCCCGCTACGGCAACGCGTCGCGCATGAACTTCGAGCACCCGCTCACGTTCCTCGTCATCCTCACCTCCGTCGTCTCGGTCATCCTCACCTTCGCCGCCTCAAAGCTCCTCATCCCGACCATCGGCACGGGCGAGGGCTCCGACTCCTGGTGGTGGAAGCTCTCGCTCATCATCACCTGCGGCACCGCCGCGGGCGCGATCATCCCCGAGCTCGTCAAGGTCTTCACCAGCACGCACTCGCGCCACGTCAAGGAGGTCGTCACCAGCAGCGAGCAGGGCGGCGCGAGCCTCAACATCCTCTCCGGCTTCGTCGCCGGCAACTTCTCCGCGTACTGGCTGGGCATCGCGATCGTCGCCCTCATGGCCGTCGCCTATTACGTCTCGATGATGTTCCCGGCCGTGAACGCCGCGGGCGGCACGATCATGATGGCCCCGGCCGTCTTCGCCTTCGGCCTCGTCGCCTTCGGCTTCCTGGGCATGGGCCCGGTCACGATCGCCGTCGACAGCTACGGCCCCGTCACCGACAACGCCCAGTCCGTCTTCGAGCTCTCCACCATCGAGACCCAGCCGGGCATCCGCGAGGAGGTCCAGCGCGACTTCGGCTTCGCCCCCGACTTCGACAAGGGCAAGGAGTTCCTCGAGGAGAACGACGGCGCGGGCAACACCTTCAAGGCCACCGCCAAGCCCGTGCTCATCGGCACCGCCGTCGTGGGCGCGACCACCATGATCTTCTCGATCATCGTCGCCCTCACCCACGGCCTCGAGGACCAGTACCTCAAGAACCTCTCGCTCCTCCACCCCCCCTTCCTGCTCGGCCTCATCACCGGCGGCGCGGTGATCTACTGGTTCACCGGCGCGAGCACCCAGGCCGTCTCCACGGGCGCCTACCGCGCGGTCGAGTTCATCAAGAAGAACATCCGCCTCGAGGGCTCCACCAAGGCCAGCGTCGAGGACAGCCAGAAGGTCGTCACCATCTGCACGCAGTACGCGCAGAAGGGCATGTTCAACATCTTCCTCGGCATCTTCTTCGCCACCCTCGCCTTCGCCTTCTACGAGTCCTACTTCTTCGTCGGCTACCTCGTCTCCATCGCCTTCTTCGGCCTCTACCAGGCCATCTTCATGGCCAACGCCGGCGGCGCGTGGGACAACGCCAAGAAGATCGTCGAGACCGACCCCGTCTACAAGAACTCCGGCCGCGGCAAGGGCAGCGACCTGCACGCCGCCACCGTCGTCGGCGACACCGTCGGCGACCCCTTCAAGGACACCTCCAGCGTCGCCATGAACCCGGTGATCAAGTTCACCACGCTCTTCGGCCTCCTCGCCGTCGAGCTCGCCATCAGCATGAAGCTCGCGGGCGGCGAGCACACCAAGCTCACGATCGGCCTCACCGTCTTCTTCCTGCTCGTCTCGATGTTCTTCGTCTACCGCTCCTTCTACGGCATGCAGATCACGGGCTCCAAGGCCGACTGAACGCACCCCGCATTCACAACAACAAGGCCCGGGCATCGCCCCGGGCCTTCTTCGTTTTGGAAGTTGAGAAAGAGACGGAGAGACAAAGTGGTGAAGAAGGGATCGGGGCGCAAAGGCGATCGGGCCGCGTACAACCGACACTCTGGCGCTCGGAACCGCAACTTCCTCCCGTCAGCCGTGCGCTGTCAGCTTTCAGCTCTTCTTCCTACGCACAACGCACCAAGCACCACCCCGATCTCACGCCGCCTCGCCACGCAGCAGCGCGTCGTAGCGCTTCCGCCGCTCCGGGTCCCGCAGAATCTGGTACGCCTTGCTGATCCGAGCGAAGCGTTCGTGCGCGTCCGGCCCCGGGTTCCGGTCTGGGTGCAGCTCCATGGCGAGCCTGTGGTACGCGACCCTGATCTGCTCCGGCGCCGCGCCCGCCGGCAGCCCCAGCGCCTCGTAGATGTTCTCCACGTCGAGCTTCATCGCGCCGGGACGGTGGACGTTCTGCCCCGCCGCGCCCTCGTCCGTCGCCCTCGCCTCGTACGCCGCACGCTTCTGCGACGCGTCGTTGATCTCGTCCGTGCTGATGAACCCGTACCGCGAGAACTGGTCCAGCGCCGCCGCGACGCCGGGCCGCACGTCGACGAAGCGCACGCCCACCTGCCACGCCTCGCCGCTCCTGCGCACCCACGCGACGACGCCGTTCAGACGGATCGTCTGCGCTTCGTTCGTGATGACCAGCGGCACCGCCTCGCCCTTCTTCGCGCCGGGCCGCCTCTTGCTCGTCGCGCGCAGCCCGCTCACGGAAAGGTCCACGACGTCCCCCAGCGCCGGGCACGAGAGCCCCTGCACGAAGCGGCGCTCCGCCCCGCGCTGACGATGATCCGTCGCAGGCCGCCGCGGCTTGAGCCAGTCGAAGTTCAACACGCCTCTTGCATCGAACGACGCGGCGGACGCCCTGCGTGAAATCCGCTTCGCGCACGGCCGCCCGCGCCGTCTGTGCCGCCTGCGCCGCTTCTCTTCCACGATCGCCGAAGCCCGAGCCCCGAACGCCGCCACAGCACCCGGCGCATTGATCACGCCAAGCGTCCGTCCGCCCCCCGCCTCACACCCACACCTGCACGATGATGTGCTGCTCCTTCCCGAGCTTGCCGTGCCACTCGCCCACGCACGTCGAGACGAGCTTCACCTCGCACTGCGGGTGCGCGTCGAGCCAGTCGTTCACCTGCTGCTCGAGATACCCGATCCCCTCGTCGCTCAGCTTGCTGTGAAAGAAGCGCACGTGCGTCGCGCCCGCGCCGGACATCGTCGTCCCGCGCTTCCACTCCTCCGTGCGCTTCCCCCCGAGCTTCTGCTCGAAGGCTTGGATGCGCGCGGGGCCCGGCGGGGCGGGGATGCCCGCGCCGCCAAGGCCATCCGGTGACAGCGTCTCACGGTTGTCGCGGTCCATGGCGTCTCCTTTTCGTGTGCCACTGAGATGCGAGTCCCCTCGCATCTCAGCGCTCTTGTGCTCGCGCCGAACCGAACTTCGTTACCAGCCTACCGCGCCGCGGCGTTTCACGCCAGTCAGAATCGCCGAAAGACCCAGCGCTCCGCCCGGGTCCGCCCCGGCGCCCCCATCCACCCCGCCCGCGCCCCGCCAAACCGAACGACTACGCGCACCCCGTCCGGGCGCTCCTCCAGCGCCTCGACAACGCCCGCCGCGACCCGCGTCACCCGGCCCCGCCCGCCCGAAACCTCCCCCTCGTACTCCAGGTACGCCCGCCGGTGATCCCCGAGCCGCGTCGCGTGCAGCGTCGCACCGCCGCCGTCCGGCCGCTCCCGCGTGCGGAACGTCAGCAGCCCCCGCCACGGCTCGCCCGGCCGCTCCAGCATCCAATCAAAGTGCCACCCGCCGCCCGGCTCGTCATGGCGGAGCAGCACTGTTCTCACCGGTGCGGAAGCTGGCGATTCGGGCTGGTCCATGCGCTGTGCCGGGTGGTCTAAAGTGTGCCCAACGGACGATGATTGGCGGCAAGAAGTGCGCGGCGGAGCCCGCGACATCGTCTTTCAGGAGGTCAGCGATGGTTCGGCACGGACGTGTGGCTGTGGTGGGGGTGGTCGGGGTTCTCGCGGTCCTCGCGGCGTGCTCATCGAACCGCCCGCTCCCCGTGGTGAAGGACGACGCGGACAAGGCCTTCACCGCCCGCAGGTACGACGACGCGGCGAAGGACTACGGCTTCTACCTCGGCCGCAAGCCCGAGGACAACGAGGTCCGCGTGCGCCTGGGCCAGAGCCAGCTCGCCGCCGGCGACCCGCAGGCCGCCGCGGAGACCCTCGGCCGCGCCCTCGACGTCGACCCGCTCAACGACAAGATCGCCGACGCCTACGCCGAGGCCCTCTTCCAATCGGGCGACCCGCACGCCCTCACGGAGTTCGTGAACCGCGCCGCCTCCGAGCGCGGGCGCGCGAGCGACTACGTGCGCGTCGGCACGTACATGCAGAAGATCGGCCACCCCGACGAGGCGCAGCAGGCCTTCCTCACCGCCGCGCGCCTCGACCAGGGCCGCAGCTTCGACCTCCAGATCCTCCTCGCCCACTTCTACCGCGACCTCGGCGACCGCGAGCGCTACGTCAAGCGACTGCGCAACGCCTACTTCCTCCAGCCGGACAACCCCAACCTCGCGGCGGAAGTCCGCGCCGTGGGCGAGGTCCCCGGCCCCACGTTCGCGCAGGCGCCCGAGGAGTTCGTGGCGCCCACCACCGTCAAGCGCTCCCCGGGGCGGGAACAGAAGTGAACGCGGCGGGGCGCGCACTCGCCCTCGCGGGCTCGCTCGTGCTTGCGTGCGCCGCGTGCGTGACGGAGGTCGCGCCGCACCGTCCCGGCGCCGGGCCGCGCCCCGCGCCGAACGACGCGCAGCCGAACACGCCCGGGGCGGCGCAGCCCGCCCTCCCCGACGGCCCCCTCGCGACGCCCGCCCCAGGGGCGAACACATCCTCGCGCGTGCAGGTGACGGTCCAGCCCCTCGGCCGCCTCGAGTACGACGCGCAGACGCTCCCCCTCGTCTCGCCCGACGGACGCTTCGTCGCCGTGCAGAGCGGCCAGGCGCCGTCGTGGGAAGCGATCCTCGGCGAGGACGGCGCGCAGGTCCTCCCCGGCACGCGCGTGCGCGTTGTCGAGATCGTCGACGCGACGCGCGACGACGCCGAGCGCCTCCGTGAGGTCGCGCTCGCCGGCCTCCCAGCCGGCGTCATGCTGGGGCGCGACGCCTCCACCCGGGGCGTGCTCATCGAATGGCCGCGCACCTCCGGCGAGCGCTGGATCGGGATCCTCCCATGGGCGGGCGGCACGATCGACTGGGTGGCGCAGGGCGACGGCGTGAACGCCCTCGGCGCCTTCGTCGGCGAATCGCTCGCGTTCGTCCGTCGCGCGAAGAACGCTCTCGCGAGCGACCTCGTCCTCGCGAGCGCCGGCTCGGAATCCGCCGTCGCGCTCGGCCCCGGGTTCCACATGCCCCTCGCGACCCTCTGCCCCGACGCCGTCTTCGTCGTCACCAGCGACGACGAAGGCCTGCGCCTCCGCGGCTTCGCGCTGAGCGGCGACGCCCCCGCGCGCATCGCGCACGAGCTCGCGCCCCTCCGCATCGGCGGACCCGGCGACGCGAGCGTCGCCTACCAGGTCGGCGCCGCCTTCCAGCCCTCGGCCGTCGCCCCCGCGAGCGACTGCGCACCCGACGCCGAGCCCGCCTGCGTCTTCTTCCATCCGGTGCGCGGGCGCGCGATGATCTACCACCCCGCGTCCGCGACGCTCCGCCCGCTCGCCCCCGCCAGCTTCGCCGCGGCCAGACTCGCCGGCCAGGGCTGGCTCGCGACCGTCGGCGACGGCGTCGTCTTCGTCGCCGACCAGGGTGACGCCGCCCCCGCGCGCGTCGTCGCCTCGCCCTCCATCGTGCGGAGCGTGACCACGAACGGCGCGCAGACGTTCATCCTCCTCGGCCCCTCCGCCGCCTCCGCCGGGCACATCGAGGTTGTCCGCATGGCCGCCGGCGGCGCGCAAGAGCCGTGATCTCCCTCGTCTTCATGTGGGGCAGGCGTCCCGCCTGCCACCATGTGCCCATTGCCCTCCCTCTCCCCGTGCTTCACGGGGAGAGGTGGTCGCCGCAGGCGACCGGTGAGGGGTCCTCTCCCGGTGCCCCCGCCGCTCCGTGGCGGAGTCTTCTCTTCTTTTTGTGGCACTGGCTTCCAGCCCGTGTCTCTTTCTCTCCGGCTTTGTCGTGCTCTTTCTTCATGCCACTGGCTCGGCGAATCTTCGAGCCTAGTCAGTGCTCTTGACCACCCGATCACGTCGCCACTCAACCACTTCTTCCCTCCAAACCAACACCACCGCCCGTTCGTACTTGTCTCGCGGGAGCGCTCCCCGAACCCCGAATCACGAACCGCGAATGCCGGGGCAATCCCGGAATCCCCTATCCTTCCGCCCCGCACGCCGCGCGGCGACCTCCCGTGCACACCCAACCGCCCGATCTCGGCCTGCTGGGCGAGCGCCTGTCGGGCGTGATGAACGTTGACCGCGCCCGCCTCGGCAACCGCATCCGAGGCCTCCGCCGCGGCGCGGACCCCGCCCAGGTCGCGCGCCTGGCCGACGACGTCGCCCGCGCCGAGGAGCGACTCGCCCTCCGCCGCGCGAGCGTGCCCGCGATCACCTACCCCGAAGAGCTCCCCGTCTCGCAGCGCCGCGACGAGATCAGGAAGGCGATCGACGAGCACCAGGTCATCGTCCTCTGCGGCGAGACCGGCAGCGGCAAGACCACGCAATTGCCCAAAATCTGCCTCGAGCTCGGCCGGGGCGTCCGCGGGCTGATCGGCCACACCCAGCCCCGCCGCATCGCCGCGCGCAGCGTCGCCGCCCGCGTCGCCGAGGAGCTCGGCAGCCGCGACCTCGTCGGTTACAAGGTGCGCTTCGGCGACTCGACCGGCCCGCGCAACCTGATCAAGCTGATGACCGACGGCATCCTGCTCGCCGAGACGCAGAACGACCGCGCGCTCCTCGCCTACGACACCATCATCATCGACGAGGCGCACGAGCGCAGCCTCAACATCGACTTCATGCTCGGCTACCTGCGGACGCTCCTGCCGCGCCGCCCCGACCTGAAAGTCATCGTCACGAGCGCGACGATAGACCCCGAGCGCTTCGCGCGCCACTTCGCGAAGGGCGGCAGGCCGGCGCCGATCATCACGGTCTCCGGGCGGACGTTCCCGGTGGACACGCGCTACCGCCCGCCCGGCGAGGAGGACCTCGACGAGCGCGACGAGGCCTTCCAGAACCACATCGTGGACGCCGTGCAGGAGGTGTGCGCGGAGACCGACGGCGACGTGCTCGTCTTCCTCTCCGGCGAGCGCGAGATCCGCGAGACCGCCGAGACCCTCTCGGGCCGGAAGTTCCCCGGCCCCCAGCCCCTGCACGTCCTCCCCCTCTTCGCGCGACTCGGCGCGGAGGAGCAGCAGCGCGTCTTCCAGCCCCACGACGGCCGCCGCATCGTCCTCGCGACCAACGTCGCGGAGACCAGCCTCACCGTCCCCGGCATCCGCGCCGTCGTCGACCCGGGCTACGCCCGCATCAACCGCTACAGCCCGCGCACTAAGGTGCAGCGACTCGAGATCGAGCCCGTCTCGCGCGCCAGCGCCGACCAGCGCGCCGGCCGCTGCGGCCGCACCGGCCCCGGCGTCTGCATCCGCCTCTACAGCGAGGACGACTACAAGGCCCGCGACCAGTTCACCGACCCCGAGATCCTGCGCGACAACCTCGCCAGCGTCATCCTCCAGATGGCCGCGCTCAACCTCGGCAAGGTCGAGGACTTCCCGTTCGTCGAGCGCCCCGACGAGCGCGCCGTGCGCGACGGCTACGAGACGCTCCTCGAGCTCGGCGCCGTCACCGAGGAGGGCGCGCTCACCCCGCTCGGGCGGGACCTCGCGCGTCTGCCCATCGACCCGCGCCTGGGCCGCATGATCCTGGAGGGCGGCCGCGAGGGCGCCCTCGCCGAGGTCCTCGTCATCGCCTCGGCCCTCGCGATCCAGGACCCGCGCGAGCGCCCCCTCGCGCTCCAGGAGAAGGCCGACGCCGCGCACGAGGAGTTCCGCGACCCCACCAGCGACTTCCTCTCCGTGCTGCGCCTCTGGTCCCTCTGGAAGCAGAACCGCCGCGACCTGGGCGGCAGCCGCCTCCGCAGATGGTGCAAGGAGCGGTTCATCAGCTTCGTCCGCATGCGCGAATGGGAGGACATGCACCAGCAGCTCTCCGACTTGGCCGACGAGCTGCGCCTCCGCCGCAACCGCGAGCCGGCCCCCGCCGACCGCGTCCACCGCTGCGTCCTCACCGGCCTCCTCTGCAACATCGGCGTCAAGGCCGACGGCAACGACCGCGAGCTCGGGCCGTACACGGGCCAGCGCGGCAACCGCTTCGGCATCTTCCCCGGCTCCACGCTCTTCCGCAACGGCCCCAAGTGGCTCGTCGCCGCCGAGATCGTCCGCACCACCAAGGTCTACGCCCGCACCGTCGCGCCCGTGCAGCCCGAGTGGATCGAGGAGCTGGGGGCGCACCTCCTCAAGCGCAGCCACAGCGACCCGCGCTGGGACAAGCACGCCGGGCGCGTCATCGCCAACGAGCGCATCACGATCCTGGGCCTGGAGCTGGTCCCCAAGCGTCGCGTCCACTTCGGCCCCGTCGACCCCAAGGTCTCACGCGAGATCATGATCCACCACGCGCTCGTCCTCGGCGAGCTCGAGCGGCGCCCAACCTTCCTCCAGCACAACCTGGGCATCGAGGACCAGGTCAAGGCGCTCGAGGTGCGCACCCGCAGGAACAACCTCGTCGCCGACGCCGAGAAGCGCTTCCGCTACTACGACGCCCGTGTCCCGCACGACGTCTACACCGCCGGCGCGTTCGAGAAGTGGAGGCACGAGGAGTCGAAGAAGCAGCCGCGCCTGCTCTATATGTCCCTCGAGGATCTGCTGGCGGACGGTGTCTCCCTCCCCGCGGCGGACCTCTACCCCGACACGCTCGACGTCGGCCCCTTCCGGCTCCCGCTCGTCTACCGGCTCGAGCCCGGCAACGACGCCGACGGCGTCACCGTCCGCATCCCCCTCGACGCCCTCGGCCAGGTCACGCCAGAGCGCCTCGCCTGGCTCGTCCCCGGGCACGTGCGCGAGAAGGTCGAGACGATCCTGCGAGGCCTGGGCAAGGAGTGGCGCCGACTCCTCCCGCCGGCGTCCGCGCTCGCCGAGTCCGTGATGCCGCACCTCAAGCCCGGCGACGGTTCGCTCCTCGACGCCCTCCGCGCCGCCATCCTCAGGGTCACCACGCACGAGGTGCCGCGCGACGTCCTCGCCGGGGTCCCCCTCCCGCCGTGGATGACGATGCGCATCGAGATCCTCGACGAGCACGACGCGGTCCTCGCGGCCGGGCGCGACCTCAACGCCCTCAAGGCCCTCTTGGCCCCCCGTCTGCGCTCCGGCCTCCTCACCAGCCCCAGCCGCTTCACGCGCGAGGGGATCACCCAGTGGGACTTCGGCGACCTCCCCGAGCGCGTCGAGCTCGAGCGCGGCGGCGTCCGCTTCGGCGCCTTCCCCGGCATCGCCGACAACGGGCCCACCGTCTCCCTCCGCCTCTTCGACACGTGGGAGTCGGCGCAGGCCGCGACCCGCGCCGGCTCGCGCCGCCTCTTCATGCTCGCGGCGAAGGAGGCCCTCTCCCGCTACGCCGCCGGGGTCCACGGCTTCGACAAGATGGCCCTGTCGTACGCGCCCCTCGGCAACGCCGCGAAGCTCCGCGGCCACCTGCAGGAGCTGATCGCCGACCGCGCGTTCATCGGCGACATGCTCCCCGTCCGCACCGAGAAGGAGTTCGCGTTCCGCACGGACCGCGGTATCGACCGCCTGAGCGCCGCGGTGCAGGAGGTCGTGCCCCTCGCGTCGAACATCCTCGCGCTCTACCAGGCGGTGGGGCGCGAGCTGGCGTCCGCGAGCGCGCCGGCGTTCGCCGAGAGCGTGAACGACATGCGCGACCAGCTCGGCGACGTCATGCCCCCCGACTTCCTCGTCGCCGTTCCATATGAATGGCTGCGCCACGTGCCGCGATACCTGCAGGCCATGCGCGTCCGCCTCCAGCGCATCGGGGGTGGGGGCGTCGAGCGCGACCGCAAGCAGATGGCCGAGGTCACGCCCTTCACGCGCGGGGCGGCGGAACTCAAGCGGCGCGAGAAGGAACTGGGCCTCGACCCGCAACGGGTCGAGGAGTTCCGCTGGCTGGTGCAGGAGTTCCGCGTCCAGGTCTTCGCGCAGGACCTCCGCACCGCCGTGCCGGTGTCGGCCAAGCGCCTGCAGGACGCGTGGGAAGCGATCGTGAAGTGACGCGGCCTTAGGCCTCGGCCCCGGCCGCCTCGCTGTCGGCCGGCTCGTTCTCGGGCGTCGCGCGGTAGCCGACGCCACGCACCGTGCGGACAAGCCCGGAGCGCCGGCCCAGCTTCCTGCGGATCGCCGTCACGTGCACGTCGATCGTCCGCTCCGTCACGGTGACGCCCGGACCCATCGTGCGAGCCATCAGCGCGGAGCGTGAGAGGATCCTCCCCCCCGCGCCGATCAACGCCGCCAGCAGCCGGAACTCGGTGAGCGTCAGCTTGACCGGCTCCCCGTCCACCGCCACCTCGTGCGTGTCGAGGCGCACCGCGACGCCGCCCATCTCGACGACGCGCGTCTCCGTCTCCTCACGCGTCGAGCGCCGCAGCACCGCCTCGATGCGCGCGAGCAGCACTTTCATCGAGAAGGGCTTGGGGACGTAGTCGTCCGCCCCCACCGTGAGGCCCACCACTTGGTCCACCTCTTCGCCCTTGGCCGTGAGCATGATGATCGGCAGCGCCCGCGTCGCCGGGTTGGCCCGCAGGCGCCCCGCGACCTCGGTGCCCGACAGCTCCGGGAGCATCACGTCCAGCAGCACCAGATCGGGAATTCTGTGCGAAATTGAGTCCAACGCCGACCGCCCGGATAGGGCGGTCGAAACTTCGTACCCAGCTTTCCGCAAGTTGTAAACGAGCAGGTCGCAGAGGTCGCGCTCGTCGTCCACCACGAGGATGTGTCGGCGGGCTGCCATTGCAAATCCTTTGCCTGCAAACACTTATGGATACGCCCGGGCGTTCGGGCTGCCCATCTGGTGAAGGAATGGTACCGACCGGACGCCCGCCGCCGTGTTCAGGCCGCGTAAATATTGCCGCCTCGTTCGAGGGTCCGATTACAAGAAAAGTTGTGCCAGCGCGACTCGACCCGGCCGAAGGATGGACTGCACGCAAGTGGGGAGGTACCATCGCGCCTCGTCCGTCGTTGTGAGTGAGCGGTAACACACTTGTGTCCGCGGCGTCTCACAACGGCGAGTCGGGGACCTCGGCGGGGCGGCGTGGGCCCTTCCGGGTGGGTTCGAGACGCGGGCGATCGGGTGGTTCCACCCGATCGACGCGGTCGGGGCCGAAGCCCCGATCAAGTTTCGAGTGAATTGGCGGGGGAGCCGTTCTTCCGCCGGAAACGTGGGTGAGTTGACGGGCCCGCGATGTCGCGGGTTCAGTCCCGGCGGATCGAGTCCCGCGTCAACGCGGGTTATGGGTCTGGCGGGAGCGCATTGCAAGGAGTGAAGAATGCAGACGAAGATGCTTGTGTTGGTTGCGGGCACGCTCGGTCTCGCGACGTCGGTGTACGGTCAGGTCGAACAGCGCGAGCTGCTGGCTGATATCAGCGCCCGCACGAGCTACCAGGGCGGTGGCAGCTACAACGAGCGCGGTTTCACGATCTCCGACGCCAGCGGCGACAACAGCCTGACGATCGGCGGCGCCCTTCAGTTCAACCTGAACGCCAGCTTCCGCGACAGCGACAGCGTCGGCGATCAGGACGACTTCACCTGGGGCTTCAGCACTCCCCTCACCCGTCTCCGCGCCAGCGGCACGATCGGGTCGCGTGAGCTGAGCTACAAGATCCAGCTCACGATGAACGGCGAGGACGGCGTCGCGTCGATCGACGACGCGTTCGCCCAGTGGGACTTCGGCAACGGCTGGGCCTTCCGCTGGGGCCAGTTCAACCTCCCCGTCGTCCGTGAAGTCGTCGTCGGCGCAGAGGACCACCTCGGCACCGACTTCTCGGTGACCAGCGCCTACTTCGGCCAGGGCTACAGCCAGGGCGTGCAGCTCGAGTACCGCGCCGAGATGGTCCGCTTCCTCGGCGCGCTCTCCGACGGCGCCGGCACGGCCAACACCAACTTCACCAGCCCGCTCGAGGCCGACTACGCCCTCAGCGCCCGCCTCGAAGGCCTCGTTGTCGGCAGCGACTGGGCGCGCTTCAACGATTTCACCTCCTGGCGCAGCGCCAACGGCGACGCCTTCCTCCTCGGCGGCGCCGCCCACTGGCAGTCCGGCGGCGAGACCGGCGGCACCAGCGACGCCGACGTGCTGATCTACACCGTCGACGGCCAGTGGGAAGGCCCCGGCTACGCCATCACCGGCGTCCTCTACGGCAGCAGCGTCGACACGGCCGGCGGCGACCGCGACGACTTCGGCGGTATGGCCCAAGGCCACTTCTTCCTCACAGATCAGACCGGCATCTTCGCCCGCTGGGACGGCTTCTTCCTCGACGATTCGATCGGTCTCTCCGACGATCAGATCAACTTCGCCTTCATCGGCGTGAACCACTTCCTCTTCCCGGAGAGCACGGCCGTCAAGTTCACCGGCCAGCTCGGGTACGCCTTCGACGACACCACCCCGATCTTCGGGACGGGCTCGGCGCTCGATGGCACGACCAACAACGCCTTCCTCGGCGACGCGGAAGAGGGCGAGTTCGCTCTCCAGTTCCAGGGCCAGGTCCGCTTCTAATCACTGAGCGGCGGCTCCCACACTCACGTTTCCCGGCCGCTCCCGTCAGGGGGCGGCCGGTTTTCATTTGAAGACGCCGGGGAGGAGCCTCCGGGTTGTTCCATCCCCCTCTCATGAGCGGCGGGAACTGCCCCTCGGAGGTACCCCCATGGCACTCGCCCGTTCGTACCGTGGTCAGCGCATCGGACAGCGCTCCGGCCCGCGCGTCTCGCCCCGGCTCCTCATCGGCGCCGTGATCGCGATCATCGCCCTCGTCACCTACTTCAGCCGGACCCAGGTGAACCCCGTGACGGGCGAGAAGCAGCGCATCGCCGCCTCCTTCGAGCAGGAGGTTGCGATGGGCCTCCAGGCCGCGCCGCAGATGGCGCAGGAGTTCGGCGGCCTCCACCCCGACGCGGCGGCGCAGGCGCTCGTGGACCGCGTCGGCGGCGCGATCGTCGCGGCGCTCCCGGAGGAGGCCCCGCCCTACCCGTACGAGTTCCACCTCCTTGCCGATCCGCGGACCGTCAACGCCTTCGCGCTCCCGGGCGGGCAGATCTTCATCACCGCGGCTCTGTACGAGCGCCTCGAGACGGAGGGGCAACTCGCCGGCGTGCTCGGGCACGAGGTCGGGCACGTCGTCGGCCGGCACAGCGCCGAGCGCCTTGCGAAGGCGCAGCTCACGCAGGGGCTGGTCGGCGCGGTCGCGGTCGGGTCGTCGGACACCGCCGCGGGGCAGCAGATGGCGGCCAACGCCGCGGCGATGGTCGGGAACATGGTGATGCTGAAGTACGGGCGCGAGGACGAGCTGCAGAGCGATCAGCTGGGCCTGCGCTTCATGGCGGATGCGGGGTACGACCCGCGGGCGATGGTGCGCGTGATGCAGATCCTGGAGCAGGCGTCCGGCGGCAGCCGCGTGCCGGAGTTCTCGAGCAGCCACCCGAACCCCGGCAACCGGATCGAGCGCATCAACGCGCTGATCGAGGAGATGTACCCGGGCGGCGTGCCGGAGGGGCTGAAGAAGTAGTGCGTGGTGCGTTGTGCGTGGTGCGTGGTGCGTGGGAAGAGAAGAGGGTGAACGCGGAGGGCGCGGAGGGGCGCGGAGAAAAGAAGCGAACCAGGGCAGAATGCCCGCCGCGTGCGCAACAGCTCGCCCGACCGTGAAGGTGTTGTTGCGCGCACCACACGGATTTGAACGCTGGGGAAGCGGAGCGGCGCGGATTTGAGCGGTCCGGCCGCTCTTCCTGTAGGCCCGGCGTCCCGCCGGGCACCATGTGGGCGTACGGCTAGGCACCTGCTGCGGCTAAGCCAGAGAATTGCTATCGTCCGTCCTTGAAACTCGCCGAAGTCCCAACTGATCCAGCCGTAGCACGTTCTGCCCCGTCACCTGAAAGACGCGAGCCAGCGGTCGCCTACTCAACGAACCGCGGGCGAATGTATCACAGCCGGATCGAGGATTTTCTCGACTCAGAAGCTGCGAGGAAGTTGGATGGCAAGGTACAACTTGTCTTCACTTCGCCTCCTTTCCCGCTAAATCGGAAGAAGAAGTACGGAAACTTGGTTGGAGAAGAATACAAACAGTGGTTGGCGGGGTTGGCCCCGAAGCTCACGCGTCTTCTGAAACCGGATGGCTCAATCGTTGTTGAAGTCGGCAACTCTTGGAATCCTGGCGAGCCCACGATGTCGACGCTGGCGATCGAGTCGCTTCTGGCCTTCCGTGAAGCCGGAGCGCTACGTTTGTGCCAGCAATTTGTTTGTCACAACCCGGCCCGGCTTCCGAGTCCGGCCCAATGGGTAACGGTCGATCGTGTAAGACTGAAGGACTCGTTTACGCATGTTTGGTGGTTCGCGCCTACTGCGAAGCCAAACGCAAGCAACAGACGAGTCTTGATGCCCTACAGCCCGTCCATGCTTAAGCTCCTTAAGCTTAAGAAGTACAATGCCGGGAAACGCCCGTCTGAGCACGATATTGGTGCGGAGTCTTTCTTGACGGATAATGGCGGCGCGATACCGGCTAATGTCCTTCAATTCACCAATACTCGGTCTGGCGACACTTACTTGAGCTACTGCAGGGCGAAGAATTTGAAACTCCACCCGGCGCGCATGCCCGTCGGCCTCGCGGAGTTTTTTATCAAGTTCTTGACGATGCCGAAGACTCTCGTGTTCGATCCGTTCGGCGGCAGCAACGTAACCGGAGCCGCCGCCGAGTCTCTCAAGAGGCGATGGGTTTGCGTAGAAGCGGACCGCCACTACATCGACGGCTCGCGGGGGCGGTTCGAGTCGATGCCGGAGGTGACGGTCTATGACCACTGACGAACTTCTTAAGTTGTTGATTGTGGCGAACACGGCTGAAGAAGCGATCGTCGCTGTCGAACGCTTCACCGAAGCAAACACGACCACGAGCTGGACGCCGGTGGGCGGTCGGCGCAATAACTGCGGACCGATAGAAGCATCTGCCAACCCCGGTCGCGCGCTTGTGGAGCGGGTGACGAATGCCGTTGATGCAGTACTCGACTTCGAGTTTGTGAAGCACGCGGGTAAGCCGGTGTGCCAATCGCCGCGAGAGGCAGCGACTGCTCGGTTGAATGTCCCGGAGGATGGACTTAGCGCAATGGAGGCAAAGGAGCGTCGCCGCATCGCTCAACGCGTGACAGTAAAACTCCGAGAGGGGACAGCGCCGAACCGCCGGATTGTCGAGGTCATCGACCAAGGAATCGGACTCACGGCGGACGAGATGCCCCGCACGATCTTGAGCCTCAATGAATCGAACAAAGTGGAGAAGCTCCATCTCGCGGGCACTTATGGGCAAGGGGGCTCGGCCACGTTCGTAGCGAGCCAGCTCTCACTGATCGCAAGCCGAAAGGTGGGTTCGGATGAGGTTGCCTTTACGGTCGTCAAGTTTGAGCCGCCACCACTGCTGAAGGGCGGAAGCTATGTGTACTTGGTGCTCGGCGGAAGGGTGCTGACGGCAACCTCTGACCTCATCAAGCCCGGTACTGCTTGCGTGCACTATGGCTACGACCTCAAGCACTTTCCGTCGCCATTGGGGCCGAACAGCCTTTATGGACACCTTCAGGAGGTTCTCTTTGATCCGGTGCTCCCGATTTGGTTCGACAACCGAGTTCGGGACTACCGCCGCGTAATCAAGGGCTCGCGCAACGCACTGAACGGGGCCAAAGACGAGGGCGACGAGAGTGAATCGAAGATTGTTCACTCGATGCCCATGTTCTACGCGCCACTTGGCGAGTATGGGCGCGCTGGCATCGAATACTGGGTGCTTGACCGACCCGAGAAGGCCGGTACGAAGCCATCGGCGTCGTTTGTCAACCCCATACACCCCATCGTCTTGACGCTCAATGGCCAGAATCAGGGCGACATGCCGGTTCGAGTAATCCGCAAGGATGCTGAGCTGCCCTACTTGGCGACACGCCTTGTCTGTCATATTGACTGCAACAGTTTGAGCTTGGCCGGCAAGAAGAATCTGTTTGCCTCAAGCCGTGAAACAGTCCGGCATGGCACCGTCTATGACCTCTTGGAACGAGAGCTCGTCAACGCCCTGAAATCAGATGAGAAGCTAGAAGCGCTCAATGCCCAGGCACGGGACCAGAGGCACGAAGACGAGGACAAGGAAGCGACGCAGGCAATGCGCAAAGAGGTCGCGCGCCTGCTCAAGTTGCAAGGGTTTGAGGTTGCAACAGACGCCGGGTCAACTAGGACAACAGGTAGTGGCGGTGGACGCGGTGGCGGCGGTGGCCGTGGTGGTGGCGGTGGCGGCGGCGGGGGTCGAGGACGCGCTGATCCCATCGAGGTTCACGAACCGCCGACCTTTATTCGCATTGTGTGGCCTGCGAACGAACCGATCGAGCTGTACCCGGCTCAACAAAAGTACATTCGTGTAGAGACGGACGCCCACTCCCGATATCACGACCCGAAGCATCCGGAGAAGTCGTCCATCAACGTGGCAGTTGCAGGAGACGGATTCCAGCCAGCCGGTTCGACGCCACTCAAGGATGGGCGCATGCGGGTGCTCGTGTCGTGTACAGAGCAATCGAAACCAGACACCAAAGGGCGTATCTCGATTGAGCTTCGCGTTCCGGGTTTGAAGACTATCGCAGATGAACGGGAGCTGTTGGTAGTTGAGCCACCCAAGGCCAAAGACGCAGCGCAAAAGATCGTCATGCCCGACTTCGACGTGCGGCCAGTCGATGGGACGGATGATCCCTTGTGGGCGAACTTGGGGTGGCCGGGAAGCGCTGCGGCCATTGCTTCTGAAGCCGTGGAGGAGTCGGGAAAGCTGGTTGTGTATTACTCCCGTGTCTTCCCACACTTCGTTGCATATCGAGAGAAGTTTGAGACGCAGGACCTGCAACTCTCCAAGAGGTTCGAGAGCCGGTACAAGGTGTGGCTTGCTGTCCATAGCCTAATCCTGAAGAAGGCGAAGGAAGAGGGCGACCATTTGCCGGAGTCCGAGACGGTCACGATTGACGACGACATGCAAGATTTGATCGAGCGCGGCGAACGATGCCGCATGGCCGTGGTTGCCGCGATGGTCGCCGCGCAAGATGCCAAGCGCGGCGAGCCCACTGCAGATGAATGAGCCCATTAGTGCGTGTTGCACCGAGCATGGCAACTGGCGACGTCACGGTCTAGAAGCCCGTGCCACAGAATGAAGAGGGAATCCGTCGCCGATGGCGAAGACACGATCTGTCCCCGCGAGGGAGAAGAGCCCCTCGCCCGTCGCTGCGCAACAGCCTCTCCCCGCGCGAAGATGAGGAGGTGAGCAGGTGAAGAGGTGGGGAGGTGAGAAGATAGAGGTCGGGCACAACCGCGTGTTGCGGCGCGGTGGGTTGATCGCCCGTGCTTGCGCACGGGGCTCGTATGGCGCGGGCGGGCGATTCGTCCGCCGCTGCCTGGGCGGTGATGATCGAATGGCTTTCCACGGGTCGCGCGGTGCTGCGCACCGCTCCACCCGTGGCTACAACCCTGTGCCCTGCGGGGCACGAAGAGGTGGCGGAGTGGTCGAGTGGTCAAGTGGTCAAGAGCACTGACCGTCCGAGGACGGCCGGTCAGTGGCATGGAAGAGAGAAGAGCACCACCTAGGCTCGAAGACTCGCCGAGGTGGTGGCACGAAGAGAAGAGCACGACGAAGTCGAGGACGGGCTGTGGTGGTACGAGACGGGGCCTGAACGGCCGAAGAAAAGAGCACTGGCTCGGCTCGAAGACTCGCCGAGCCAGTGGCACAAGAGAAGACCCCTCACCGGCGGCTGTGCCGCCACCTCTCCCCGCTGGCGCGGGGAGAGGAAGGCTCTCGCCGTTCATGACGCCGTGTCACGGCCCACACTCGTGGCACGCGGGCTTGGGCGGCGCTGGCGGAGGAAACTCTTGACGGTGGTCATGGGGACGCGCATCTCGCGGGCGATTTCCTTGCGGGTCATGCCCGCGGCGCGGAGTGATTGCGCTTGCTCGCGCTGGGGCGCGGTGCGCGAGCGGCGGGGGCGGTAGACGCTCCGCCGCGTCCACGGCAGGTCGGGGGGCGGCGTGACCTCGCGCCCGTAAAGGAGGCCGCTGGTGAGTGCGCTGATCACGTCGTTCCAGCCCGATTCGTTCGCGAAGGAGGGGTGCTTGACGCGGTGGCAGTGCCGGCAGGCCCAGCGGATATCGGGCGGGGGCTGCTCGATTGCGCCGACGAGGGCGCGGTGCAGCGTCCAGACGGGGACGGGGAGGTAGAGGCGGTCCACCGCGCGGCCGCAGGGCGCGTGCAGCCCCGGGCAGATGAATCGCCAGCTCTGGCCCGCGCGCTCGCGGCCCTCGAGTGATCGTTCGTGGACGCGGCGCACTTCGAGTTCGGCTTCGTCCGGGATGTCCTCGTGGATGTGCTGCCAGAGCGTGCCCCATGCTTCGTGCGGGCCTTGGCCGCGGTCGGCATTGGGGTCGAGGGGGGAGGGGCTCCAGACGAAGGGGACGGGCTTGCCGCGTGAGCGCGCCGTGCGCGCGGGCTGCGTGCGCATCTGCAACAGACCGCGCGCCGCCCAGCGGCGGAGGACGGAGGGGTCCACGCCGATCTTCGCCGCGGCCTTCAGCCAGTGCACGCCGGGCCACGGGAGCGTGACGGGCGTGCAGAGGTCGCGCAGCGCGGACGCGGGGAGGTAGAGCGTGTGGGCGGCGCTGATGCGCAGCGCGTCCTTCGGGTCGATGTGCGCCTTGAGGGCGAGGCGTGTGTCCGCGGCGCGGATGCAGCAGCACCAGGGGCGGAGTGGGCGGCGGAGCGTCGTTCCCATCATGCGCTGCGCGCGGCGCAGCGCCTCGGCGCGGTCGCGCTTGAGTTGCGGCGCGAGTTTGTTCCAGGCTTGGGTAACGGCGGCGTCGATGTCGTCCATGGGGGTATTTGACCGCCGCGGCGTGCGGTTGCAAGACGGAATCCGGCCGAGCGGGCGCATGTCGCGGAAACAGCGCACAAACGCGGCCGATGCGCGGCGCGCATGAGCGCGTTTGTGCGCGCGAAGAGGCGCCTGGTACCTGGGGCTGGGCGCGGGGCGAGGGAAGAAGAGTCCGGCGGTTCGGTGACGCGGCGTGCGCCGGCGCGGCGGGTTGATCGCCCCGTGCGTGCGCGCGGGGCTTGTGTGGCGGCGGGGTGGCGTTAGTTCGTCGTGACGCCGACCTCGTCCTCGCCGACCTCGCCCGCGTCGATATCGCCGGCGCGGGGGGCGGGCTTGGCCTCGATCACGGCGTGGCCGTTCGACGCGGCCGCCGCGGCGAGGCGTTTCTCGCCGCTGCCGGCGTGGGCCGGGCGCTCGTGGACGGCGGCGTTGCGGCCGTCGTGCGTGACGGTGTAGGACATGCCGATGGTGGTCTCGGGCTCGCCGCGGAGGAGGCGGTTGACGAGCTCGACGCCCTGCATGAGCGAGTGGTCGGTGTTGGCGACCTCGTACTTCCACATGCCGAAGCGGCCCCGCGAGTAGATGCCCCGTGCCTCGAGCCACGGGATGACGTCGGCGAGGATGTCGTCGCGCTCGACGCTGGGGGTGGGGTAGGAGTAGTCCGCGTAGTAGCACCACCGGCTGACGATGTTGGCGCGCTCGCCGGGGAGGAGGAGGCCGGCGTTCTCGAGGCCGGCGATGCAGTCGTCGACGACGGCGTCGGGGTTGCGGCCCCGGTCGCCGGGGGTGGGCTTGGCGTCGCTCTCGGAGACCTCGCAGAGGAGGGAGTAGTAGTTCGCGCGGTCGGGCGTCATGTGGGGCGAGTAGTTGGAGAGGTACGTGACGCGGTAGAAGGGGCAGTTCTCCTCGGGGAAGTACATCCAGCTCTTGGTGTCGGGCGTGCCGGCGCCGGGCGCGCGGCTCTTGAGGCCGATGCCGACCATGTAGCCGCTGCTGTGCAGGAGCCCCGCGGCGCGAGAGGCGATCTCCGCGAGCGGCGTGCCCGGCCCTCGTTCGCTCTCTTTCAGCACCTTCCCGCACAGCACGTCGAGCGGCATCGTGCTCACGAGGACGTCGTACGTGTCGGTCGCGCCGTCGGCGAAGGTGATGACCCTCGCGTCGGCGTCGATGGAGGTGACCGTCTTGTTGAGGCGGATGTGGCCGCCGGGCGTCTCGCGCCCGTCCTCGGTGAGGCCGAGCCTGGGGCCGAAGCGGCGGTAGAACTCGCCGGTGCCGCCCCTGAGCGGGAACTTGAACTGGTTGTTGGGTCCCCAGCCGAAGTCGTCGGTGCCGAGGATCACGTTCCTGAGCGCGCGCTCGACGTCGATGACCGCGACGCGCTCGCCGATCCACTGCTTGTTCATGCGTTCGGGCGGGTAGGCCCAGACCTTGTAGTTGTACGGGCGCATGAAGTACCCGGCGATCCCCTCGCCGAAGACGGCGTCGATGAACTCGCCGAAGTTCTCGGCGGCGGCGGGCGAGGGGACCTTTCCCTTGCCGCCCTGCGCGCGCACAAGGCCGGCGATGCACTCGAAGGCCGCCTGCCTGGGGAGGTAGCGGACGTTGTTCTGGAAGGGGTAGGGGACCCAGGTGCCCATCATGCGGACCCAGCTCTCGCGGTTGTTGAGCGTGAACTCGTCGCCCATCAGCTCGTCGAAGCACGCGTCGTAATAGGTGTAATGCGAGAACATGACGTGGCCGCCGATGTCCCAGGTGAAGCCCTGCGGGTCGGTGAAGGAGTGCGCGAGACCGCCGACGTACGGGTTGCGCTCGTAGAGCGTGAAGTTGGTGTGGCCGAGCTGTCGGAGCCTGTAGCCGGCGCCGAGGCCGGTGGGGCCTGCGCCGAGGATGACGATGCGCTGCTGCGTGTTGGCGGCCAACTGGGGTCTCCGTGCGGTGTGCGGCGGGGACGGTATGCGGTGAAAAAACGGCGGAATTTTGCTCACTTTTTCGCCACAGGCGGGCGCGGCGCCGCGCGGAAGCGGCGCGGATTTGAGCGAAGTCCACCCGAGCGGGCTGCCGCGCGGCGTCGCTTTCGCGCGGGGCCGTCCCTCGCGGGCGGCGCGCGGGGAAACGGTGTTCACACGGGCCGATATATTGGCCGCGGGAGCCGCCGGGATTCTCACGCCGCGCGTGCGTTGTTGCGACATGCTCATGCCTATCGAACAGACCGGCGGCCGGGGCGACCAGACGATCCGCGAGGTCAAGACGCTGGTCGACCGCGCCAGCGCGCTGGGCGCGAGCCTGGCGCGGCTGCCGGCGGTGGCGGCGCCGGACCTGTGCAGGCGGGCGGCGGACGCGTTGGCGCGGGTCGTGGACGACGGGGACGCGGTCGTGGCGCTCGCGCGTGTCGACGGTGCGGGGCGCATCGCGCGGCTGGAATCGATCGGCGTCGCGTCCCGGGCGGGCGCGCAGCGCGCCGCGGAGCGCGGGTCGGACCTGCGGCTGGGCGTCGAGAGTCTGGCGGGGCTCGAGCCGTCGCCGGAGCGGGCGGAGGCGCGGGGCGACGGCGTGACGCACTGCGCGGCGGCGTCGCTAGGGGAGCACGAGCGGGTGTGGCGGATGCGGGGGCGCGGGGCGCTGACGGCCGGGGTGGGCGTGCTTCCTCGCGGTCCGGCGGACCGGCGCGTGCTGGTGTACCTCGCGGCGGGCGCGGAACCGGCGGACGCCCGCTCGCACGCGCTGCTGGTCGCCACGGCGACGCGGCTGATCACGGGCGTCCTGGCGGACGCGCTGCGCGGCTCCGGCGAAGTGATCGAGTGGCTCACGCCGCGTGAGCAGGAAGTGCTGGACATGCTGATCCTGGGCCGGACGGTCAAGGAGATCAGCGAGGAACTGCACCGCAGTCAGCACACGATCCACGACCACGTGAAGAGCCTGCACCGCAAGCTGGACGCGAAGACGCGCGGCGAGCTGATCGCCCGGACGCTCGGCTACCGATCGAACTGAGATGCGCGGCGGGCGATCTCGCGCTCGAGCTCGCGCTCGAGGCGCTCGTCGCGGCGGATGGGCGCCTCGTACGACCACGCGCGCTCGGCGAGCGCGGGGTCGTAGGCCTGCGACGTGAGCGCGATCGCCTTGCTCTGCGGGCGGACGCCGGGGCGCTGCGTCCGGGAGACGGCGACGACGACGGAGGCGTCGGCCAGGCCGGCGTCGTCGGTCGTGACTTGGACGCGCACCGTGCGGCCCTCGCGGGAGAGGAGCTCGCGGGTCTGATCGAAGGCGTCGCCCTGGTCGGCGCGCCACGGCGCGAGAAGGCCGGCGCTGGTGCGCGGCTGCGTCGTGATCACGCCGGCCTGCGCGTCGACGCGGTCGAGGCGGAAGCCGCAATCGAGGAGCGTGTTCCGGGCGGCGTTGAACGTGCGCGACGTGGGCGTCGTGCCGGTCGTGGGCGTTGTGCGCGGCGTGGCGCACGCGGCGAGGAGGCACGCGGCGATCGGGATGACGGCGCGCGCGGGGTGCAACGGGCGACGGTAGGGCCGCGGAGGAGAGGCGGGGCGATCCCGCGGAGCGGCCCGGAGCGCGGCGCCGTGCGCACTCGGCCGCGTCGTCTAGAGCGGGAACAACTCGGCGAGCAGCGCGTCGGTCTGGTCGATCGCTTCGGCCATGGTGCTCCAGTCGACGGGCGCGGCGTCGGGGAAGACCGTGCGCGGGTTCGCGGCCGCGAGTTCGGCCGCGAGGGCGGGGCGTGCCGGGCGGTTGCGGCTCGGGCTCCGGGCCATCAGGCGTTCGCAGGCGGCGCCGGTGAGGAAGTCGGCGAGTTTCGCGGCGTGCGCGGGGCTCGGAGCGCCTCGGACGACGCCGACGGTGCTGGGGATGAGCACCGCCCCCGCGGGGTGGGCGGCGAAGGAGTGGCGGAGGGGCCAGCCGTTGTCGAGCCCGGCCCAAACGTCGTCGCTGTCGGTGAGGCCGGCGTCGATGCGGGCCTCGGCGACGGCGCGGACGACGGCGGAGTTGCCTTCGAGGATGCGCACGCCGTTGGCCGTGAGCGCGGCGAGGTACTCGCGCGCGGCGCGGGCGCCGTCGAGCTGCACCATCGCGGCGACGTGCGAGCGTGTGGTGCCGAACTGCGGGCGGGCGATGCCGACGCGGGCGCGGAGGCGATCGTCGAGAAGGTCCTGCGGCGTCGCGGGCGCGAACCCGGCGGCGGGGCGGGCGACGATCGTACGCGCGCGGAGGCAGCATCCGTACCAGAGGCCGCCGCGGTCGCGGAGGTGCGCGGGCCACGCGCCGCCCGGGAAGTCGGCGGCGCCGGCGGGGGACCAGGGCGCGAGGAGCCCGGCGCGGGCGAGGCCGATGGTGCCGAGGACCTCGCCGGACCACCAGACGTCGGCGCGCGGGGCATCGCGCTCGGCGGCGAGGCGCTGCGCGAGGCCGGCGGTCTTGGTGGCCTCGGTGTCGGTGACGAGGTTGACGCGCAGGCCCGACTCGGCCTCGAAGGCCTGCACGGCGGGGCGCGCGATGAAGTCGTCGACGCTGGTGTAGAGCGTGACGGTCGCCGACGGTGCGCGGCGAGAGCAGGCGGCGAGGCCGGCGCCGAGCGCGCAGGCGCCCGCGAGGAACGAACGGCGAGAGATAGCTTCGCTCCGCGCGATCCTCACCGCGTGGCTCTTACTTCTTTTCTTCGGGCTTGGCCTCGGCGGGCTTGGCGCCGTCGGCGGCCTTCTTCTTGAGGTTGCCGAAGTAGTTCTTGACGGGGCCCTCGAGGTCGCGCGGGAGACGGACGGAGTCGATGCCCTCGGCGAGCGTGCGCTCGCCCTCGGCGACGGCGGCGGAGAACTCGGCGATGGACTCGCCCTTCACCTGGTCGCCGTAGACGAGGCGGCTGCCGATGATCGGGCCCTTCTCGGTCTTGATATCAACCTTCTTCTTGGCGAGCTCGAAGTCCGCGGGCTCGGCCTCGGGGCCGTCGCCGTTGCCCTGGCCGGACTGCGGGCCGCTCTGGCCCTGGCCGCCCTTGTTGCCGCTGGCCTGGCGCCACTGGCCGAGCTTGCCGCCGCCCTCGCTCTCTCCCTCGCCGTCGCCCTCCTGGCCGCCCTTGCACTGGCCGCCGAGCTTGGCGAGCTGGTCCTTGGCCTCGTTGAGCGCGGCGGAGAGATTCTCCATGTCGGACTGGGTCATCTCGGCCTCTGAGAGCGCCTGGGCGAGGTCGGCCATGCCTTCGGCGCTCATGTTCTGCAGGCCATCCTGCGACATGCCCTGCGCCATCTTGGACATCCCCTCGGACATGCTCTTGCACTGGTCGCCGGCCTTCTGGCAGGCCTGCGCCATCTTCATGAGGTCCTGCTTCTGCTGCTCGGAGAGCTGCGACGCGGCCTTCTCGAGCGCGTCCTTGAGCTGGGCCGGGTCGCCCGCCTTCTTCGCGAGCTCCTCGGCGGTCTTCTTGTCCAGGCCCGCGTCCTGGAGCTTCTTGGCGAGCTCGGCCTGGCTCTCGGCGAGCTTCTCGAGCTGCTTGGCCATGTTGTCGGCCTGCTTCTGGAGCTGCTCCTTCTGCTCCTTGTTGAGGTCGCCCTGCGCGAGCTGGTTGCTCAGCTGCTCGAGCTGCGCCTTGGCGCTCGCGAAGTCCCCCTTGGAGAGGCTCTTGGAGAGCTCCTGCATCGGGCCGGGGCCGGGCTGGCGGAGCTGCTCCATCGCTTCCTTGAGCGCCTCGCTCTGCATCGCCTTCTCGGAGAGAGCGCTCTCCTCGAGCTTGTTGGTGAGCTGCGTCAGCTCCTTGATCGCCGCGCGGCGGATGGCCTCGGGGTCATTCTCGAGCTGGGGCTGCTCCTTCGCGAGGTCGTCGTTCTCGGCGCCGGTCTCGACGTTGGCCTTGCGGAGCATCTCCGCGAGCTTCTCTTTCTTCTCCTGCACCTCGGCCTTGACGGCGAGGACTTCCTGCTGCTTCTTCTCCTGCGCGACTTCCTTCTCGCGGACCTTGAGCAGGTCGAGCTCGGGGACTGCGTACCAGACGATGAGGCCCGCGATGAGCGTGAGGAAGGGGACGGGCCACGGGCGCGGCGCCTGCACCGGCACCACGGCGGGGACCTTCACGCCCGAAGCGGCGCGCCGGGCCGATTCGACGACGTTCTGCGACCACGCGTCGGTGGAGCGCTCCAGGTACATCGCGCTGGAGAGGCTCTCGCGGAGATCGGCGCGCTCGTCGACTTCCTGCGCGACGTCGATGGGTCGACGGCGCTGGACAAAGGCCCAGACGATCGCGCTCACGACGGCGAGGGCGCCGCCGCCGACGAAGATCCACTGCCACCAGGGCGCGAAGGCGGTGGAGAGGCCGAGCACGCGCTCGGCGACGCGCGCGAGGATGGCCAAGCCCATCGCGATCGAGAGGGTGATCGCCAGCGCGTGGAGCGTGTCGATGAAGAAGAGCCGGCGGCCCGCCGCGCGAACGACCCTGCGAACTTCCGTCATCCGACACCTCCCGGCGCGAGAGCCGACCACGAACCATACGACGGCCGTCGCCCGCCTGATCGAAGGATCATCGGCCTTTGTCGGGGCCTTTGCGGCTGCGGGCGGCGTCGGTCCGTCACTTTGATACACCGATCGTGCGTTTGGGTTGCCACGGCGGCGCAACATGCGGACGATCGGGCTTGACGGCCGCGCCGGAAAGCCCTGCCGGACCCCGAACGCCCCGGGCGATCGGGTGGCTCTTCGACGCCGCGGAGCGGTTGGAGGCGGCGTGCGGCCTCGGGCCGCCGGGGTCGCAGGCCCGGTACGACAGTCAGCACGATCACTTTTTGGGGACGTTCGGGCTGCCGTTCCACCACGCGCTGGGCGCGGTCGCGTGCGCGGCGGTGGCGGGTCCGGTCGGCGCGGTCGAGCTGGCGGGAGCGCTCGCGGCGGGCGTGTTCGTCGCGCGCCTGCCGTTCGTGTGGCGGATGTGGCCGGCGGTGGGGCGGCAGCCGGCGTGCGTGCTCGCGGCCGCGCTGCTGGCGTGGATCGCGGCGAGCGCCGTGATCAACGGCCGGCCGCCGTCGAGCGCGGTGTACGACCTCGGGTACGGGCGGTGGGCGTGGGCGCTGTTCGCGCTGCACCCGGCGCTGGGGCGGCGCGGGTGGCTGATCGGCGCGGTGTGCGTCGGGTTCGCGCTCGCGTTCGTCGCGCAGGCGCTGGAGTTGATCGGGCACCGCGCGGGGGTCCCGGCGCTGGTGTGGTCGCACCCGCCCGCGCCGGATCCGGGCGCGCGCGTGAGCGGGTGGTGGCACCAGCCGGCGATCGGGGGCGTGATGTGCGCCGTCGCGGTGGGGCTGCACATCGGGCCGGCGCTGGCGGGGCGCGGGTGGCGGCGGTGGGCGGGCGTCGCGGGTGCGGGCGCGGGGCTGGCGGGGGCGGCGCTCACGGGCTCGCGCGGCGGGATGATCGCGGCGGCGGGCGTTGCGTGCGTCGCGGCGGCGCTCGTCGTCGTGAGCGCGGGCGCGGCGGTGCGGCGGCGGGTGCTCATCGGCGTGGTCGCGGGGGCGGCTGTGCTCGGCGCGGGCGTGGCGTCGCCGCCGGGTGCGCCGGTGCGCGAGCGGTTCGGGCGCGCGTGGCGCGAGGTCGGGCGCGCGGTGGAGGAGCGCGACTTCCGGAGCGACACGGGCGCGCGCGTGTTCGCGGCGATCGTTGCGCGCGGCGCGTTCGCGGAGCGGCCGGTGGCCGGGATCGGGCCGGGGCGGTTCAACGAGCGGGCGCGTGCGGCCGCGGCGGGGCTGCCGCCGGGGCGCGCGCTGCCGGAGCACCGGCTGGCGGCGCTCAAAACCGCGCACGGGACGGTGCAGCACGCGCTGGCGACGCTGGGCGTCGTCGGGGCCGCGCTGGTGGTTTCGCTGTGGGGCGTCGGGGTGCTGGGCGGGTTGGTGTGCGCGCGGCGGGCGCACCCCGGCGCGTCGTTCGGCGGACTCGTCGGCACGTACGCGTTCGCGCCGGTGCTCGGGCTCGTCGCCCTGGCGCTCGGCGGGGTCTTCGAGACGGTGCACCTCAACGCGTCGACCGCCGCGGTCGCGACGGTGCTGGTGGGGCTGTGCGCGTTCGGGTGTCCGCGACCCGGGCCTTCGCTGCGCCCGGGTCCGGTCTCCGGTACCTGACCCGGAGCTTCGGAAGACCTCAGGTCCGGCGTCGTCAGACGTCGAGGTTTTTGACCTCGAGGGCGTGCTCCTCGATGAAGCGGCGGCGGGGCTCGACCTCCTCGCCCATGAGGACGCTGAAGAGGGCGTCGGCGGCGCTGGCGGACTCGGCGCTCACGCGCAGGAGCGTGCGGCGCGTCGGGTCCATCGTGGTCTCCCAGAGCTGCTCGGCGTCCATCTCGCCCAGGCCCTTGAAGCGCTTGAGCTCGAGGCCGCGGCGGCCGATGTCGCGCAGGCCCGCGAGGATCGCGCGGAGGTTGGGGGCCTCGACGGTCTTGCCGTGCGCGGAGGAGCGCTTGACGACGGCGGTCTCGCCGTCGTGGCTCTCGTCGTGTTCGGGCGCGGGCTCCTCGACGGCGCGGGTGGAGACCCACGCGAAGGTCGCGGGGATTGCCTCGCCCGTGACGTTCTGCTTCTGGAGGCCGGCGAAGGTCTCGACGGTCACTGGGATGCCCGCGGCCTCGAGCTCGGCGAAGATCTTGTCGAGCTCGCGGTTCTCGTGCAGCTCGCGGACGGTGGCGAGGTTGGGGAGGCCGTTCTCCGTCTGGCCGTTGGCGTCGTCGCGGTCGGCGAGGCGGAGCTTCTTGCGAGCGACGACGTCGAGGGCGGCCTGCTCGCTCCAGGCGTACTGCTCGCCGCCACGCCAGCTGACGCGGTGGGTGGGGAGCGTGTTGGGGCGGGCGGGGTTGGCGTTGCGGAAGGCGAGGAGGCTGGCGAAGGGCGTGCCGCGGCGCTCGGCGATCTCGACGAGCTCGGTCATGCGGCGGAGGAGGGAGATGGCGCGGCGCAGGGGCTGGCCGCCGAGGCGCTTGACCTCGCGGACGCTCACCTGCGCCTCGTCGCGGACGGTGACCTCGCGGACGACGAGCTCGCAGGACTCGAGGCCGATGTCCATGAGGGCGTCGTCCAGGACCTTCTCGTTGAGGACGTACGTGGCCTTCTTGGCCTTGCCGCTCCCGCCCTTGGCGAGCTGGTAGAGCGGCGGCTGGGCGATGTAGATGTGGCCCCGGCGGATGAGCTCGGGCATCTGGCGGTAGAAGAACGTGAGGAGGAGGGTGCGGATGTGGCTGCCGTCGACGTCGGCGTCGGTCATGATGATGACCTTGCCGTAGCGGAGCTTGGAGGAGTCGAACTCGCTGCCGATGCCGACGCGCAGGGCGGCGATGAGCGTGCGGATCTCCTCGAAGGCGAGCATGCGGTCGATGCGGGCCTTCTCGACGTTGAGGATCTTGCCCTTCAGGGGGAGGATGGCCTGGGTCTCGACGTCGCGGCCCTGGGTGGCGCTGCCGCCCGCGCTGTCGCCCTCGACGATGTAGAGCTCGGAGCGCTCGACGTCGCGGGTCTTGCAGTCGCGGAGCTTGTGGGGCATGGAGCCGCTGTCGAGCGCGCTCTTGCGGCGGGTGAGCTCGCGGGCCTTGCGTGCGGCCTCGCGGGCCTGGGCGGCGACGATGCCCTTCATGCAGAGGCGCTTGGCCTCGGCGGGGTGCTCCTCGAGCCAGCGGTCGAGGCCCTCGCCGACGACGCCGGAGACGAAGCCCTCGATCTCCGGGTTGAGGAGCTTCTCCTTGGGCTGGTTGTTGAACGTGGGGTTGGGGAGCTTGACGGAGACGATGCAGACGAGGCCCTCGCGGAGGTCCTCGCCGCTGGGCATCGGGTCCTTCTCCTTGAGGAGGCCGGCCTTGCGGATGAAGGAGTTGATGGTGCGGGTGAGGGCGACCTTGAAGCCCTGGCCGTGCGTGCCGCCGTCCACGTTGTTGATGTTGTTGGCGAAGGTGATCAGCGTCTCGTTGTACCCGTCGTGGTACTGGAGGGCGATCTCGGCGACGAGGCTCTGCCCGGCGTCCTCGCGCCTGAAGTAGACGAGCTCGGAGACGGGCGTCTTGCCCTTCATGAGGTGCTCGACGTACTCGGGGAGGCCCTTGTCGGCGCGGAAGGTGTCGCGCCGGACCTTGCCGTCGGCGCCCACGCGCTCGTCGGCGAGGCGCAGCGTGACGCCTGGGTTGAGGAAGGAGAGCTCGCGCAGGCGGGCGGCGAGCGTCTCGTAGTCGAAGCGGGTCTCCGGGAAGATCTCCGCGTCGGGCATGAAGGTGACGGTGGTGCCGCGCTTGCGCGTCGCGTCCGCGGGGACGGGGCCGACCTCGCGCACGGGCTCCTCGACGCGGCCGCGCGCGAAGGAGATCGTGTGGATCCTCCCCTCGCGGTAGACCTCGCAGGTGAGGAACTCGGAGAGGGCGTTGACGCACGAGACGCCGACGCCGTGCAGGCCGCCGGAGACCTTGTACGCGCTGCCCTCTTGCTGGAACTTTCCGCCGGCGTGGAGCTTGGTGAGGACGACCTCGATCGCGGGCCGGCCGTTGAGGTTCGGGTCTTCGTGCCGCATCGGCTCGACGGGGATGCCGCGGCCGTCGTCGACGACGGTGCAGGACCCGTCGGGCTGGATGGTGACATCGACGAATGTCGCGTGGCCGGCCATCGCTTCGTCGATGGAATTGTCGACGACTTCGTAGACGAGGTGGTGGAGGGCGTTGAGGCCGGTGCCGCCGATGTACATGCCCGGGCGCTTGCGGACGGCCTCGAGCCCTTCGAGGACCTGGATCTGTTCGGCGCCGTACTTGGCGCTCGTCGCGCCCACGGGGGTGTCGCCGGCGGTCGGCTGCGCGGCCGCGCTCTGGTTCTTGGTCGTTGTTGCCATGGTTGTCCGTCCCGTTCGGGTCGCGGGGGGGTCGGCGGGGCGTTGATCGGCCCCGCGAAGCCCCCGGAGTTTGCGCGTGCTTTCGACGCCGGAATTGTAGCGTCCGTCGCCGTACTTCATCGGTCCGGAGACCGCAAAAACCGCTGTTCTTTCCGGGGAAATCCCGTGCTTCCGCGCCGGCGGCGGTTCGCAAAAACCGGCGGAATTGTGAAGAGATCGGGCGGGGGGCTCGGGACGACGGAGGGGTGGCTCGGACCGGGCGGGCGCGAGGCGTGCGGGACCCGAATGGATACCGCTTGGAGTGCGAACAAACCTTCGCGGTGGACCGGTCGGGCCCGCGGCCCGCCTGCTAGCCTGAGCGCGTGGAACCGGATGCCCCAGTGGCCGAGTCGCCGCGGCGGTTCGAGGCCGATCCCAAGACCTCGGCCGCCTGTCTTTCAAAGGCGTTCGCGCCCAAGGTCGTGGACCTTGATCGCGACGTCCATTGCTCGGAGTTGAGCAAGGAAGAGATCAAGGCCAGCGCGCTCCAGTGGAGTCCGGCGGACACGGAACTGCGGTGCATGGTGATCCCCGCGTTCTTCTTCGCGGCGGGGGCCGCGACGATCTGTGCGCTGCTGGTGGTGACGGGCCTTCGCCTGCTGGGCGTGAAGGGCGGGATCACCTCGCTGGCGGTGTTCATGGGGTGCGCCGGGGTGCTGATGCCGCTTTTCCTTCTGCGCGTCCGGGGCAGGAAGCCGCCGCGGGACCACCCGGCGCGGGCGGCGACGCTCCCCGACAGGCGGTTCCGGCTGCGCCTCGTCGGGCGCACGCGCGACATGATCGCGATCGGGCCGTTGACGGACGACCCGTTCGAGCCCGCGGTCCATTACATCCCCGGCGTGGTGCGCGGCGCGATGTGGCCGATCACGGTGCTCTACGTGGTGCTGACGGTGGCCGCGACCCTGGTGATTCTCGCGGTCCAGAATGGGAACCCGGTCCTGCGGCCGTTCGCGGGGGCGGCGCCGGGCGCCGTCACGCCGTTCCACTTCTGGGCGGGGATGGCGGTCGCGATCCTGCCGTTCATGTATCTGTGGCCCGCGTACCTGCGGGTCGTGCCGGGGCGGCTGGACATCATCGAGTACGGGTTCCTCGGCTCCGGCAAGCCCCGCGTGCGGCGCATCGACCTGCGCGACGCGGACGTGCTCGTGGTGAGCGAGATGCGCACGTTCCGCGTGGGAGCGCCGGGGCGCGAGCCGATGACGGTGCAGTGCGGGGTCACGCTGCGGTGGCACGAGCTGGTGCGCGCGGTCTTCAACGCGGCGCGGAGCGGGCACCCTGCGCCGGCGATGCCGGACGACGAGCTGGTGGGATGACGCGCGCCGGGTAGAATCGGCCCCATGGCGGAGCCGCTCATCCTCGACATCGGCATGCACCTGGGCGAGGACACCGAGTTCTATCTCAAGAAGGGCTTCCGCGTGCTCGCCGTGGAGGCGAATCCGTCGCACGCGGCGGCGTGCCGGAAGGCCTTCGGGGGCGCGTTGGCCGACGGGCGGCTGCGGATCGTCGAGGCGGCGATCGCCGACCGCGACGGGCACGTGGAGTTCTACGTCAACCTCGACAAGGACGACTGGAGCAGCACGGACCCCGAGTACGGCACGCGCGCGGGGACGCGCTTCGAGAAGATCACGGTGCCGTGCATCCGGTTCGAGTCGCTGCTGGGGTATGTCGAGCCCGGCGAAGAGGTCTATTACGTCAAGAGCGACATCGAGGGCGGGGACATCGACGTGCTGCGCGGCATGCTGCGCTGCGGGTGCAGGCCCAGGTACTCGAGCTTCGAGGCGCACAGCTCGCTGTACGCGTGCTACCTCGCGGTGCTGGGGTACGACCGTTTCAAGCTGACGAACCAGAACCTCAACTGGGCGCAGCGGTGCCCGGACCCGCCGCGGGAAGGGCGGTACGCCGAGCACGTCTTCGGCCCGCACAGCAGCGGGCCGTTCGGCGAGGAGACGCCGGGGGCGTGGATGAAGCTGGACGACTTCATGGAGCTGTTCATGACGCTCGAGCGCACGCGCAGGCTCGAGCCCGCGCTGACCACGGCGTGGTATGACATACACGCGAAGAAAGAGGCGTAAGGCACGGAGGGGAAGGGAGAGACGAAGAGACGGAGTGAAGAGGAGAGTGGTTGAGTGGTCAAGAGCGCTGGCTAGGCTCGAAAACTCGCCGAGCCAGTGGCTCGAGACAGGAACACGGCGGCGGGCGCTCGGTGGCAGGCGGGACGCCCGCCCCACATGGAAGAAGTGCCCGGCGGGACGCCGGGCCTACGCGGACAGAAACGCGCGGACTTCGTCGGCGGTGGGCATGGCGCTGAGTGCGCCGCTGCGGGTCGCCGCGATCGCGCCGGCGCAGGCGGCGAGGCGCACCGCTTCCTCGGCGAGGGGGTATTCGTCCGCGTGGCGGCGCTTGGCGGCGTCGTGGACTTTCGCCCACGCGCACGCGAGCACGCCGCAGAAGGCGTCGCCGCAGCCGACGCTGTCCACGGCCTTGACGGCGGGGGCGTTGACGCGGCGCGGGCGGCCCTTGTGCGCCAGGATCGCGCCGTGCGCGCCGAGCGTGAGGATGGCGGTGGGCGGCCCGAGCTCGGGCAGCCGCAGCGCGAGGCGCGCGGGGTCGAGGACGGCCTCGACGCCGAGGAGGCGCGACGCCTCGCCCCGGTTCACGACGAGGACGTCGACCTTGCGGAGGAGATCCGGGGGGAGCGCCCGCGCGGGTGCGGCGTTGAGGATCACGGCCTTGCCCGCGCCGGCCGCGATCGAGATCGCCTCGGCGACGGCGGTCGTCGGGACCTCGAGCTGCACGAGGAGGACGTCGGCCTCGCGGACGAGGTGGCCGTTGCGGGCGACGTGCTCGGGCGTCAGATCGGCGTTCGCGCCCGCCGCGACGACGATGGCGTTCTCGCCGTTCTCGGCGATGGTGATGAGCGCGAGGCCGCTGGCCTTGTCCTCGCGCGTCAACAGGCCGTGGGTGTCGACGCGCTCGGCGGCGAGCGCCTCGCGGAGGCGCGCGGCGTGGGCGTCGTCGCCGATGCAGCCGATGAAGGCGACGGATGCGCCGAATCTCGCCGCGGCGACGGCCTGGTTCGCGCCCTTCCCGCCGGGGGAGGTCTTGTAGCCCATGCCGAGGACGGTCTCGCCGGGCGCGGGGATGCGCGGGGCGCGCACGGCGAGGTCCATGTTGACGGACCCGACGACGCAGACCTTTGGGGCTGGGGCGGACACCGGGCGAGTCTAGAGCGGCTCAAGAAGATTCACCGCAGAGTCGCAGAGGAAGATGAGAAGAGGAAAGACTGGATTGAAGAGAGCGCTCGAGCGCAGCTCTTCAAATCGGGCCACTTCTCTTCTCTGCGATCTCTGCGCCTCTGCGGTGAGTTCTTTCTTTGGCGTACCTTCACGCATGCCCACGCAGGTATTCCCGAGCGCGTGCGTCGCGGCGGACCACCGGCTCGCGTCGGAGGCCGGCGCCGAGGTGCTGCGCGCCGGCGGGAACGCGGTGGACGCGGCGGTGGCGGCGAGCTTCGCGCTCTCGGTGGTGCGCCCGTACTCGTGCGGCGTCGGCGGGGGCGGGTTCATGGTGGTGCGGCTGCGTGAGCACCCGCGGCTGGTCGCGAAGGGCGCGGCGCCGCTCACACGGTGTATCAACTACCGCGAGACGGCGCCGGCGGCGACGCGCGCGGATTCGTACGAAGACGTGGACGATCCGCACGCCGCGACGCACGGCGGCAGGGCGGTGGGCGTCCCCGGCACAGTCGCGGGGTTGCTGCACGCTCTGGAGAAGTACGGCACGCTGCCGCGGGACCGGGTGCTCGCGCCGGCGATCCGGCTGGCGCACGAGGGGTTCGACGTCGACGCGCACTACATGGAGAGCGTCGCGGAGGTGATCGGGTGGGTGCGCGGCGGGTCGGAGCGCGCGCCGAAGTTCCCGCTGGTGTGGGAGCGGTACTTGAAGCGCGGGGGGGTCGCGCTCGGCGATCGCGTGCGCGTGCCCGAGCAGGCGCGGGTCTTCGAGCGGATCGCGGCGGAGGGGCGGGCTGGGTTCTACGGGGGCGAGGTCGCCCGGGCGATGGTGGACGCTGTGCACGAGACGAGCGGCGAACTCTCGCTCGAGGACCTCGCGTCGTACGGCGTCGTCGAGGGGAATCCCTTCGTCGCGGCGTTCCGGGGCAAGCGGATCCTGTGCCAGCCGCCGCCGAGCAGCGGCGGGATCGTGCTGGCGCAGGTCTTCGCGATGCTGGAGGCGCGGCGCGAGGACCTCGAGCGCATCGTGCGCGAGGACGGGCACAACAGCGCGCGGTACGTGCACCTGGTGTGTGAGGCGTGCAAGCACGCGTTCGCGGACCGGGCGCGGTGGCTGGGGGACACGCGGTTCGTCGATGTGCCGCTGGGGACGCTCCTCGACCCGGCGCGGCTGCGCGACGCCGCGGCGAAGATCGATCTGACGCGCACGCGCGAGCAGGATTGGTACGGCGTTGCGCCGCCGCCGAAGGACGACTCTGGGACGTCGCACCTGTGCGCGGTGGACCGGTGGGGGAACGCGGTCGCGTGCACGGAGACGATCAACCTGATTTTCGGGTCGCTGGTGGGCGTTGACGAGTTCGGCTTTATTCTGAACGACACGATGGACGACTTCGTGACGCGCGCGGGGAAGGCGAACGCGTTCGGGCTGTCGCACGGGCGATTCAACCGACCGGCGGCGGGGAAGCGGCCGCTGTCGTCGATGACGCCGACGATCGTGCTGGCGTCGGACGATGCGGACGCGCCGCCGTTCATGATCGCGGGCGGCGCGGGCGGCCCGAGGATCATCTCGGGGACGATGCAGTCGATCCTGAACGTGCTGCTCTTCGACATGGATGCGCAGCGGGCGATCGACGAGCCGCGGTTTCACCACCAGTGGAGCCCGCACACGCTGCAGCTCGAGGCGGAGCTGCTGGAGTCGCCGCTGCGCGGCGAGCTCGCGGCGCTCGGGCACGAGGTGACGAAGCGCCAGCCGATCGCGAACGTGCAGGTGATCCGGCGCGACCCGGGCGGTGGGTGGCAGGGGGCGTGCGACCCGCGGAAGGGCGGGGCGCCGGCGGGGGATTAGAAGTGCGTGGTGCGTTGTGCGTGGTGCGTGGGAAGAAAGGCGCGGAGGCACAGAGGCACGAAGGCACAGAGTGACAGAAGCGAGCGGACGAGCGAACGAGGGCGGAGTTCGTCATCGCGGGGCGCGCGTGAACAGGTAGCCCGACCGTCAGGGAGGGCGTTCTTGGGTTTCAATCATCGCGGAGGCCGCGGAGACGCGCCGAGAATCGCGGAGGCGACGAGAGATTAAGCGTGGAGGCCGCGGAGCGGCGCGGAGGCTGAGAAGAGCGGAGGCGCGAGCGATCGCCATCTGCGACCTCCCGGGGTTCTCTGCAAGAATGCAGCATGGCCCGTCGGATCGTCCGAGTGCTCGGCAGCCCGCGCACGCTGATCGTGTGTGTCTTGGTGGTGGTGCTGTCGTGGGCGTCGGTGGGGATGACGGGGGTGCGGCCGATGCCGCCGTTCCCCGCGTATGACCGGAGGATTCCGCGGCTGAACGTCTGGCGGGGCTGGCTTTCGGTGGTGGGCGTTCGGCCGTGGGATGCGGCGTATCTCGTGATCGTGCCGGATGTGGATGGCGCGTACCACGCCGTGGTGGACGCCGAGTCTCGGGCGTTGTACGAGCGTTGGCTTTCCGATGGCTCGATTCCGTACAACTCATACAAGTTGTCGTTGTCTTTGAGTCTCCGGCGGCGTGCGGCCTGGGCGCCCGTACGCGAGGTCGTGAACATCCAAACGTGGTTCGAAACCAACGGGCTTAGTCGTGCGAATGCGCCGGCCGTGACGTCGGCACAGTTGTTGGATGCGATCCCGCCGGAGCGCCGTGGCGCATGGTCGGCCTTGTGGCCCTTCACCGGCGCGCCGCTGGCGGCGAAGGCGGTCGAACGTGTGCTTTGGTGGGGTTACGTATGGAACGGTGTGACGCTCGCCGCGTTGATCGGCGTTGTGGCATGGCCGTTCGTCGCCGCGTTTCCGGGGTGGCGCACCGACCGACGCCGTGCGCGCGGCCAGTGCGTGCGGTGTGCGTATCAGGTGCGGACGGAGGCGGGCGTGCTGGCGGTGTGTCCGGAGTGCGGGCAGAGCACCACCTAGGCTCGAAGACTCGCCGAGGTGGTGGCACGAAGAACGAGCATGACACTCGCGAGGACGCGAGGGATCGTGGCACAAGAGAAGACACCGAGATGCTCGAGGACTCGCATCTCGGTGGCACAAGACGAGGCTTGAAAGACCCCGCCCCGGAAGAAGAGAAGGATCCCTCACCGGTGAAGATGGCGATGAGCTCTCCGCGCTCGAAGGTGAGGAGGTGACCAGGTGAACAGGTGGGTAGGTGAGAAGATGGAGGCCAGTCGGCGCGGCGGCGCGGTGGGTGAGCGCCCCGAGCTCGCGGTCGGGGCTCGTACAGAACGATGTCGCGAATACGTCGGGGCGCGCGGTGGCAGGCGGGACGCCTGCCCCACACTCAGAGAGAACGTGCCCGGCGGGACGGCGAGCCTACAAGAAGGACGATGCCGCTGGTGCATGCCATCTCCGATCCGCGTGATCCGAGGCTGGCGCCGTACGCGAACCTGAAGGACGCGGAGCTGCGCCGGCGCGAGTTCGCGGGCGAGCACGGGGTGTTCATCGCGGAGAGCGAGCTGGTGGTGCGGGCGCTGCTCGCGTCGCCGTACGACGTGCATTCGGTGCTCGCGACGCGTGCGATGGCGGAGCGGCTCGCCGGCGCGATCGGGGAGCGCGAGCGAGTGCGCAGCTCAGTCACGGTCTTCGTCGCGCCCGAGGGCGTGCTGCAGAGCGTGATCGGCTTCGGGTTCCATCGCGGCGTGCTCGCCGCGGGGGTGCGCGGCGAGCAACCGCCGCTGGACATGCTGCTCGGCTGCACGTCGCTCACGATCCTCGAGGGGATCGGGAACCACGACAACGTGGGCGGGATCTTCCGGAACGTGTCGGCGCTCGGCGGCGAGCGGCCCGGGGTCATTCTCGGGCCCGGGTGCTGCGACCCGTTGTATCGCAAGGCCATCCGCGTGTCGGCGGGGCACGTGCTGCACGTGCCGTGGCGCGTGGAGGAGGACCTGCCCGCGCTGGCGGGCCGGCTCCGCGGCGCCGGGTGGGTGGTGCTGGCGATGACGCCGGCGGGGGCGCGGAGCCTCGACGAGCTGGGGCCGGTCGCCAAGCCGGCGGTCCTGCTCGGGGCGGAGGGGCCCGGTTTGACGCCCGAGGCGATCGGCGCGGCCGACGTCAGCGTCCGAATACCGATGCGGGCGGGCGTTGATTCCCTGAATGTCGGTGTCGCCGGGGCGCTGGCGCTCGCTCGGCTCGCCGGCGGCGCGGGCAATGGTGCGAACCCGCCGCCCGCTCGTGCGTCCTAAGCAGAGGCCGCGGCGCGGTTTGACGCGGGTTCCAGCCCGTCACCGCCCCTATCCTCGGTCGCTTCGTTCACCGCCTCATCCGTGGAGTGCAGCATGCCCACCCGTTCTCGGATTCTCCCCACGTTGTTCCTTGCGCTCGCCGGCTCGTGCGCACTCGCGCGGGCGGCGGACGACTCGACCATCCTGCGCGAGGGCGAGGGCGCTCGGCGCTCGGCGCTCAACAGACGCGAGCGGACACCCTTCCCGGCGGAGGCGTGGGCGAAGCTGGCGGATTGGCAGAACGGGACGGCGCTGACGAAGACGACGACGGACGGCCGTCCGGTGCTGATCGTGACGTGGACGGACTACCTGCCCACGGCGAAGCGCGCGGTGGCGACGGCGACTGCGCTGGCGGAGAAGCACAAGGACCTCGTCGTGGTGCTGGTGCACGGCCAGCAGGAGTGGGCGACCGCGAAGAAGCCGAAGGCCAAGGACGGCGCGACGCTGCTCGTCGCGCACGACGCGAACGGCGAGTTCCGGCGCGCGATCGACGTGGATCAGGACCCGGACTTTTACCTCATCGACCGCGCCGGCCAGCTGCGGTTCGCCGACGTGCGGGGCGAGTCGGTCGAGCCGGCGGTGGACATGCTGATCGCGGAGTCCGCGACGGACGCGGGGGGCGTGAACGCCCGCCTGCAGGCGGAGGCGGCGAAGCGCGACGTCGAGTCGCGCCGGCTCGGGGCGATCAACGCCAGCGCGAACCTCACGAAGATCCCCGACGTGCCCTTCGACGAGCCGTCGGAGGAAGACTACGAGAAGGCGAAGTGGCCCAAGCGTCCCAAGACGCAGCAGAACGCGGACGGCGAGGAGAAGCCGCGCAGCCCCGTGACGCTGCCGGAGACGGACTGGCACCCGACCAGGCCGGAGCTCAAGGGCAAGGCGGTGCTGGCGTACATCTGGCACCCGTCGGCGTTCATCACGTTCGAGAAGCACATGGCGGAGATGGACCAGTTCCAGAAGCAGCAGGGGCGCGACCTGGTCGTCGTCGGGCTGCTCACGAACATCGAGTCGTTCATGGGCCGGCAGCTGACCAAGGACGAGACGGACCCGGAGAAGCTGCGCAAGAAGTTCGAGGAGTTCTGCCGCTCGCGGAACTTCAACCATTACATCGCGTTCAGCGTGGACAACAACATCTGGACGGAGGCGTCGGGCGAGCAGAGCGCGCAGGGGCTGCCCTGGCCGTGCTACGTCATCATCGGGAGCGACGGGAAGGCGGCGTACTGGTCGCCCGTGCGCCCGGAGGATCGCGTCGTCGACTTCCAGGCGGCGCTCCTCCAGGTGCTGCAGAACGACCCGGGCGTCAAGGCGCGGCGGGCCGCGGAGCAGGCGTGGCTCAAGGCCAACAAGCCCGCGGGCGGGCCGTGAGCGCGGCGCGCGGGGCCCCGGCGTTCCGCGTCGTCCTCGTCGAGCCGGAGATCCCCAACAACACGGGCAACATCGGGCGCACGTGCGTCGCGACGGGGTGCGCGCTGCACCTTGTGCGGCCGCTGGGCTTCGACACTTCCGAGAAGGCGTGCCGGCGCGCGGGGCTGGACTACTGGCCGCGGCTGGACCTGACCGTTCACGAGTCGCTGGCGGCGTTTCTCTCGCCGCCGCCGGCGCGGATGTGGCTGTTCACGGCGAAGTCGCCGCGGTCGTTCTTCGACGCGGAGTACCGCCTCGGCGACGCGCTCGTCTTCGGGGGCGAGACGAAGGGGTTGCCCGCGTCGCTGCTGGGGGCCCACCCGGAGTGCACCGTGGCGATGCCGATGGTGGCGGGGGAGCGGTCGCTCAACGTGGCGACGGCGGCGTGCGCGGCGGTCTACGAGGGCCTGCGCCAGCTGATCGCGCGGGGTGACGTCCGGCTGGACGGGAACGGGCGGTTGTTGCCGGCGGTTGGCCCGTGACGGTCATGCTCTGATCGGGCCATGCCCTTTTCGCGCCACCGGGTGGACGGGCGCGTCCGGCCGCGGCGCTGAAAACCCGAACCTCGTCGTTCGTTCGTCCGTAGCACTTGTGATCCGGCGCGTGAGCCTGCCGGAGGGGGACAGGGCGCTTTGAACCGGCGGCCTGTCCCGGCGGAACCTTCTCTCTCCTCCGGTGTACCGGCCCCGCAAGGCCGGTACACTGTTTTTTGATGCACCCCGTGCGTTCGCCCCGTGCCCCGCGCGTCCTTGTCCCGATCGGGCTCGCCCTGATCATGGGCGCGTGCGCGAAGCCGCTGTTCCACCCCGACGAGCCCCGCAGCCAGTACGACCGGACGGACGCGCTGCGCGAGCGGCGCGCGCCGACGTACGTGTACGACGATTACGGGCGGCGGCGGCCGAATATCCGGGGGCGGCTGCTCGGCGGGGAGTGAAGAGAAGATTCACCGCAGAGTCGCGGAGGAAGATGAGAAGAGGGGAGACTGGCTTGAAGAGGGCGACGGAGCGCAGCTCTTCATATCAATCCATTCTCTTCTCGGCGCTCTCTGCGCCTCTGCGGTGAGCATTCTTCCGCCGCGCGACCCGTGGCGGCGGAGGGCACGTAGGATGGGCTCGCATGGAGGCGGGCAAGGCGCCGGGGAGCGCCGCGAAGAAAACCCGGAAACCACGGGAACAAGAGGCGTTGCCCGACTTCCCGATCTCATTCGGCGGCGAGCGCCTGCGTCTGCTCCCGAGCCGGTGCGCGTATTGGCCGGCGCGGCGGACCCTTCTCCTCGCGGACGCACATCTCGGGAAGACGGAGACGTTCGCCGCGCACGGCATCGCCCTGCCCGCCGGGATGCTCGAGCGCCTGTTGGAAACGCTGGGGAACGCGATCCGATCGTCGGGCGCGTCGCGCGTGATCGTGGTGGGGGACTGGCTGCACGCGCCCGCCGGCCTCACCGAGACGCTCGTCGAGACGGTGCGCGCGTGGCGGGCCGGGATTCGTGCCGAGATCGTGGTCGTGCCCGGGAATCACGACCGGAAGATCGAAACCGTCGCGGACGTCTGGGATCTCGGCGTCGTGGACGGGTGCTTCCGCGACGGCGCTCTCTCCTTCTGCCACATGCCGGAGGATGCCGACCCGTCGCAACCGACGATCTGCGGGCACATTCACCCTGTCGTGGTGATGGCGACGAGCGCGGACGCTCTCAAACTGCCGAGCTTCGTGGTGGACCCGATGCGGATGCTGCTCCCCGCGTTCAACACGTTCACGGCGGGCGTCCGCGTGCCGAGGCGTCCCGAAAGATCGTTTTTCGCGATCGGGGCGGGCGAGGTGTGGGCCCTGCGATCCTGATTTGTTCGCAAGATTTTCGGTATCGCGTCCGGCTATTGTTGGAATCGCGTCGGGCGTCCCCTAACTTGGCCCAAACGACGCGGAATCCCGCCGCGGCGTCGCAGCGCCGCCCAATCGGAGGGCTCGACGTGCCGGAAAAACCCATGCTCGGTCGGATCTTCAAGGCCTACGACATCCGGGGCACCTACCCGGACATGCTGACGGACATGATGGCGTGGCAGATCGGGTACGGGGTGAGCAAGTACCTGCTGGCGGACGCGGAGGCGGCGGGCGAAACGACGCCGATGATGAGGAACGTGGTGGTGGGGCGTGACATGCGCGCGAGCAGCCCCGCCCTGACGAAGAACCTGATCCAGGGCATCAACGACCAGGGCGGGAACGTGATCGACATCGGCCTGTGCGATACGTCGATGATCTACTTCGCCGTCAACCACCTCGATTGCGCGGGGGGCGTGATGGTGACGGCGAGCCACAACCCGCCGCAGTACAACGGGTTCAAGATCAGCAAGCGCAGGGCCAAGCCGGTGGGGGAGGCGACGGGCCTGGCCGAGGTGCGCAAGCACGCGGCGATGGTGGACAAGGCGACGCTGGTGAAGGCGCACGGGCGCACGGAGCAGCGCGACCTGTGGCCGGCGTACGTCAAGCACGTGCGGGGCCATCTCGATCTGCACGGCAAGCACGTGCGCGTCGTGATCGACGCGAGCAACGGGATGGCCGGGACGATGATCCCGCAGGTCTTCGGCAGGCAGGGGCCGATGGGGGAGGCGCACGGCCTCAAGATCGTCGAGCTGAACTTCGAGAACACCAAGGGCGTCTTCGCGCACGAGCCCAACCCGCTGGTCGCGGCGAACCTGCGGCAGGTGCAGGAGGCCGTGCTCAGGGAGAAGGCGGACGTCGGTTTCTGCTACGACGGCGACGCCGACCGGTGCATGGTGATCGACGAGAAGGGGCAGGCCGTCGGGTGCGACATGCTCACGGCGCTGCTGGCGAGGCACTTCCTCGCGAAGAGCCCTGGCTCGCCGGTTGTGTACGACCTGCGGTCGAGCAAGGTCGTGGCCGAGGAAGTGGCGAAGGCGGGGGGGAGGCCGGTCCGGGGGCGCGTCGGGCACGTCTTCCTGAAGCAATCGATGGCGGACCACGGCGCCGTCTTCGGCGGCGAGCTGTCGGGGCACTTCTACTTCCGCTCGAACTTCAACGCGGACAGCGGCGTGATCGCGATGTGCAGCGTGCTCACGGTGCTCGCGAACAGCGGGAAGAAGATGAGCGACTTGATCAAGCCGCTGGCGCGGTACCAGCAGAGCGGCGAGATCAACTTCCAGATCGAGGACAAGGACGGCGCGCTGGCGGAGCTGAAGCGGCGCTTCGCGGGCAAGGTCGGCGTGCAGATGGACGAGCTCGACGGCGTCACGATCGACTGCTTCGCGAAGGACGGGTGGTGGGTGAACGTGCGCAAGAGCAACACGGAACCGCTGCTGCGCCTGAACCTCGAGGCCAAGGACAAGGCGACGCTCGCGAAGGCGATGAACGCGGTGACGCCGGGGCTGGGCGTGAAGGTGGATCACTGAGCGGAGCGCGCCGGCGGCGAAGAGTCGGGGAGACGGAGTGAAGAGCCTTTGGCGGGGCGGGGGCTTTCGGGCCCCCGCGGGGCGGGAACGGCCCCGCCCCAAGGAGGAAAAGACCACTCGCCCGCCCGGCGCGGCGGGCGCCCTCTTCCCGCCGGCGCATGGCGATGGGGGGGCGTGCCGCACCCGGTGAACCCTCGTCCGCTCGTCCGCTCGTCCGCTTGTTCGCTCGTTCGCTTCCTTCTCATGACCGTCGCCGACTTCCTCCAGCACTGGCAGCTCACGGAGAACCCCTTCCGGGGCGAGGAGGCGCGCAGCGACGCGGTCTTCTCGCGGATGAGCATGCCGGCCGCGAGGCCGGTGCAGGTGGGGACGGCGGGCGCGGCGCTGACGCTGAGCGCGACGGACTCGGGCCTCTTCCACAGCGAGTTCGACAAGGTGCTCGGGGACCTGCGCCGGCCGTCTTCGGCGGTCGTCTTCGGCGAGAAGGGGAGCGGCAAGACCGCCGTGCGCCTGCAGGTCAGCCGCAAGATCAGCGAGCACAACGTCGCCAACCCCGGCGCGAAGGTGCTGCTCGTCCCGTACGACGACCTCAACCCGTTCCTCGACCGCTTGCACGAGCGCGCCGGCGGGAAGACGTACCTCGAGAGCCTGCAGCGCGTCCGGCTCGTGGACCACATGGACGCGATCCTGCACACCGTCGTGCCCCGGCTTGTGGATGCGCTCCTCGGCCACGTCTTCCAGGGCGACGTCTTCGAGCTGCCCAGCGACGCGAAGAAGAGCATCCGCAAGCTGGACCGCATGATGCGGCGCGAGATCCTGCTCCTGCAGGCGCTGTACGACCGGCCGGAGCACGCGGCGGAGCGGACCTTGGCGCTGCGCCGCAAGCTGGGCATCTGGCCGCCGCCGGGGCTTGTGGCTTCGCTGGCGTTCGTGTACGTCGCGCCGCTGCTGATTCTCGCCGGGCTCGGGGCGTACAAGCTCGGGTGGATCCTGCGCGGTGCGCCGGAGGAGTGGGTGCGGTGGGGGTTCTTCGGGGCCGTCGGGTTCTACGCCGTGGTCGCGCTCAAGGTGGCGGTGCTCGATCGGCTGGCGCTCCTCCGGGCCGCGCACCGCGTGCGGCGGCAGGTCCGCGTGCTGGCGCGCGGCGACATCAGCTACGCCCGCGGGCTGCGCCTGCTGCCGCCGAGCCTGCGCGACGCGGGGAACCTGCCGCTGACGGACGCGGACACGCCGCGGTACGCCTGCTTCGACCGGCTGCGCAAGGTGCTGCGCTGCTACGGCTACACGGGGATGGTGATCGTCGTGGACCGCGTGGACGAGCCGACGATCGTCGCCGGCGACCCGGACCGGATGCGCGCGGTGGTGTGGCCGATGCTCTCGAACAAGTTCCTGCAGCAGGAGGGCGTGGGCGTGAAGCTCCTGCTGCCGATGGAGCTTCATCACCTGCTGCTGCGCGAGAGCAACGCGTTCTTCCAGGAGGCGCGGCTGGACAAGCAGCACCTGGTGGAGGAGCTGTCGTGGACGGGGCCGATGCTCTACGACCTGTGCGAGGCGCGGATGAACGCGTGCCGCCTGCCGGACGCGGGGCCGGCGCAGCTCATCGACCTCTTCGCGGAGGACGTGACGCGCCAGGAGCTGATCGCCGCGCTCGACAAGGTGCGGCAGCCCCGGGACGCGTTCAAGCTGCTCTACCGGTGCCTCACGGAGCACTGCGCCGGTTTCACGCGCGGGGCGAGCGAGTGGCGCATCGGCCGGGGGACGCTGCTGTCGGTCGGCAAGTCCGAGGCGCAGCGCGTGCAGCAGGTGGTGCGGGGCATCCGGCCGGCGTAGCGGGCCCTTTGATCCGCGTCGCCTTTGCGGCACTGGCGTTCCGGGGCCATCCCCTGTCCCCGGCGTCGGGCCGGTGCTAACGTCGCCCGGAGTAGGCGGGGAGATGCTCACGATTCAAGGCCGTTTACTGGGCTCGAAGCGCCCGCTCTTTGCGGACTGGGGCGTGCCCGCGCCGCCGCGGCCCGACCCGGGCGACGGTGGGATGACGCTGCGTGACCTCATCGGGCACGTGGTGCGGGCGGAGGTCCGCGCGTTCCGCGAGCGGCGGGAGGCGCGCCGGCTTGACCGGGTGATGAGCGCGGCGGAGATCGAGCGGGGCGAGTCACGAGGGCGGATCGCGCCCGAGGGGCGCGAGATCGAGCAGCGCGTCGACGACGGATCGGCGGTCGCGGCCGCCTGGCAGGCGTTCGAGGACGGGCTGTACCTGGTAATCATCGACGGCGTCGAGCAGCGGAGCCTCGACGCGCGGGTGTACTTGGATGACGACAGCCGGCTGACATTCGTGCGGCTGGTGTTTCTGGCGGGGGCGTAAGCGATGATGCGGAAGGAAGACGTCGCGGCGAAGCTGCGGGCGATGCGGGACGAGTCGTGGCTGGAGTCGGTGCCGGAGCGGCTGGGCCACCTGCCCGCGGAGCAGCGGGAGTTGATCGCGTGTGCGGTGGATGAGAAGCGGCGCCGGCGCCTGTTGAAGCAACAGAACGAGCAGACCCCCACGCGGCTGCGCGATCCGGATCTGACCGATTACGAGGCGGACTTCGTCGCGGGCGACGCGATCCTGCTCCTGCCGGAGAGCGAGCGGACTGAGGTCGTCGAGCGGCTCGCGCCGGGGTGGTCCGGTGCGATCGAGGCCGGGCTCCGGGTGCTCCACCGATGCCCCATCAACAGCTGGGGGTCCGTCCGGTTCCGCTCGGCGAACCCGAAGCACCTGCAGCGGCTGCGCAACCGCTGGCTTCGGCAGACGCTCCAGACTCTCGGGCCCGTCAGGATGCCGGTCCAGGACATCCCCGCGTGGATGTCGCACCTGCGCGTCTATCCGCCCTGTCTGCCGTGGCTGGTCGCGGGCGTCATCGACGAAGGCGGCGAGACGGGCCGGCGAACCCTCGAGACGCTCATCGCGTGCGCGCGCGGTGAGCACGAGATCGGCGGTCCGGATGAGCAGGTCTTCGAGGCGCTGCTCGCCACTTCGAACGGGGAGGCGTGGCTCTGCGTCGAGAAAGTGCTCCTCGCGGCCCAACGACAGGAGGGGCTGCGGCAGGCGATCCTGGAGACGGCCGCTTCGGGGCACCCAGGGGCGTTCGCGCGCCTGTGCAGAGTCATCCTCGAGCACGACCTGTGCCGGTTCTCGTCGGTCGTCAGGGCCGCGGATACATGGTTCGGGCTCTTCTGGGATTCGGCGTCGTCCAAGGTGATCGAGGAAGCGATCGGGCGGGCACTCCGCTACCTAGAAGACGCAAGTCTGCGATCGACGATCTTCAGGAGCGGTTCGCCGCAGGACGTGTACTTCGCGCTCTGGGCCGAAATGTTCGAGGACCTTGACAACGGCATCCGCCGATGCTCGGAGGCAATGGAGAACAAGGACGCGCTGGTTCGATACGCGGCGTGCCACCGATGTCGCTTCCTCAACCTCGACGACGCGAAGCGGGTCCTCACGCGCGGCGTGGACGACCCGGACATCCGCGTCGCGGCGCTCGCGGCGGCATCGCTCCGGTATGGCACCGGAGAGCGCGAAGACGGCGCATGGAAGACGGACGCGTTCGCTGCCCTCGAACGCTTCCTCCCGCGCGTGCCGGGGAAGGAGCTGAAGCTCGCGCCCGCGATCTGGCCATGGACGGGGGGCAAGCTCAAGCTCGAGCATGTCGGTGAAGCACTCGTCACGACCGTGACACCGGAAACGGTCGAGCGGCTCGTCCCACACTTGTCGCGCCTCGCGCCGGCGGAGCGGGCGCGGGTCGCGTACATGCTCAGCGGCAAGGAATGGCATCCGTACAACCCACACCGGCGCGAGGACACGGCAACGGACCCTCCGACGATCTCCGAGGTGGCACGCAAGGCGCTGGTCGGTTTGCTGAGGGACGCGTCGTCAAGCGTCATCGAGGCGTCGATCGCGTCGCTGTTGGGCCGGCCGGTCAAAGAAGACGAACGGGGCGCGCTGCACAGCATCTTCGTGCGCAAGACCGGAATGGTCCGCACCCTCGCCATCCGGCGGGCGTTGCAGTTGACCGACGATGAACTCCCGGTGTTCGCTCATGGGCTCCTGAGCGCCAAGAGCGCCGAGCAGCGAAAGGGTGGCCTCGAGCTGCTCAAGACGATGGTTGACGAGAAACGCAGCCCCGACGCCGCGAGAGGCATTGCGGCGTCGTGGCGGGCCTCGCAGAAGAAGCTCGCGAAGGCCGAGATCGTCCTTCTCGACGCGATCGGCGGCGCGGTGGGCGAGGCGCCGAGGCGGGACGGCGCGTTCGGGCTGATCAATCCGACGAACCTGAGCAAGCCGATGCCTGCGCGGACGAAGCCGATCCTGCGGATGTCGGAGGCGGCGTGGCAGGTGCTCGCGAGCCTTGCCGCCGTTGTGCACCGGAACCGGGACTTCGTCGTTCCGCGGGATCCGTCGAACAAGTTCGCGAGCGACGAGCAGATGCTGCTCGGCGGCGAGCGATGGTTCTCCGGCGCATGCCAACCGGCCAGGCGGTTTCCCCTTGAGGCGGAGTGGGAGCGCTGCCCGGTCGCGCCGCTGCTCCGCCAGTGGCTTGTCGACCGCGCCGACGCGACGAGGGACGCGGACGGCCTCGAGCTGCTGCGGGCGAAGCTCGCCGTGCCCATGTTCCGGGCACAGGGCAAAGGGTCGTGGGACACGCACCTCGCATGGCCGAAGCATCTCCTCGCTCAGGCGAAGAAGGAGGGAGTCGCCCTTTCGAGCGTTCCCGAGGGGGCGCTCGTGCTCCTCCTCGACTGGGCGTTGCGCCTCGCGGGCGACCCGGGCTATGCGGAAGTGCTCGTGGCGAGCGCGGAGGCCGCGGTCGCCGCGGGGCACTACTCGACGTCCGGGCGTGACGAGTTCGACACCGAAGCGGATGACGACGCGGAAGAGGCGCCGGCGCAGAAGGAGCCCGGCGCGCTCGTCCGCTCGATGCGCACGTGGGGCGACACGCTCTCACGCCTTCATACCTCGGGGGTGACGACTCGGACGCCCGAGCACGGCCGGGCGATGTGGCGGCTCGCGCTGGCGTCGCGTCCGGGCGCGGAGCAGCGCTGGGCCTCGATGGCGGCGAAGCAGCGGAGCGGCTCGTCGGCGCACTCGCCGAGCGACCTCGGGATCGATCCGTCGTGGCTGGACGTCTTCGACGCGGTCGAGGCCGGCGAGGCCACCGAGGACGATCTGCTCGATCTCATGACAGGGTCCTACTGGACTTCCGAGGGCGGGAACGTTTCGCACTTGATGTGCTCGTCGTCGTTCAGAATCATCCGGGAGGAGGACGAACCGGACGATGACTTCAACACCGTGATCGAGCGCCGAGCCGCCGAGATTCCGGCCGCGCGGAGCGCGGTGCGTCGGCTGCGCGAGCGGTTGATCGAACTCGAACTCGCCCGAGGCGACGCGCCGACCGAGGCTTCGGCGTTCGTGCGGGACATCAATCACTCCGGGGGCGCGGAAGTCTGCGTCCGGTGCCTGGCCGCGCTGGGGAAGGACGCGTTGCAGCGCAACGCCCGGTGGAGCGACGAGAGCCGGCAGGCGAACCTGACGCACCTGGTGGAGGTCTCGCTCCCCGGCGCCGACGACACGCCGGAGCGATTCGCCGCGCTCGCGAGGGGCGCCGGGCTCGCCACGGGCGCGATGATCGCGCTGGCGATCGACGCGCCGCAGTGGGTGCGGCACGTGGAGCACGCGCTGGGAAAGGGGTGGACTGGGTTCGAGGACGCCGTCTGGTGGATCCACGCCCACACCAAGGGCGAGGAGCAGTACTCCGAGACGCCCCTGACGAGGCAGTTCGCCGCGGCGGTCTCGGAACGAACGCCGCTGCAACACGACGAGCTGCGCGACGGGGCGGTGGACATCGCGTGGTTCCGGCGCGTCATCGCCACGCTCGGCGAACAGCGGTGGGCCGAGGTGTACGCCCTCGCGAAGTACGCGTGCTCGGGCGTCGGCCACAAGCGGGCGCAGCTCTTCGCGGACGCGATCATGAACCGGCGCGGCGCGACGGAGCGGGAGTTGATGGCGCGGATCAAGTCCAAGCGCCACCAGGACTCGATCCGCGCTCTGGGGCTCGTGCCGTTGAAGGCGGGGGCCGCCGGAAAGGCGCAGGTCCTCGCCCGCTACAAGCTCATGCAGGAAGTCCGGCGCACGAGCCGAAAGCACGGCGGATCGATGCTCCAGGCGAGCGAGAAGCGGGCCGTCGACATCGGGATGGAGAACCTCGCTCGCTCCGCGGGGTATCCCGACCCCCTGCGGCTGCAGTGGACGATGGAACGTCTCGATCTCGCCGACCTCGTGAAGGGTCCGGTTGCCGTCGAGCTGGGCGACATCAAGGTGACGCTCTCGATGGATGACGAAGGGGCGCCGGAGCTGTCGGCGGAGAAGAAGGGCAAGACGCTCGCGAGCGTGCCCCCCGCGGCGAGGAAGGACAAGCGCGTCGCCGGGTTAACGCAACGCGCGGCGGAGCTCAAGCGGGCGCGGCCGCGCGTGCGCCTCGCGCTCGAGCAGGCGATGTGCAGGGGTGACTCGTTCACCGCCGGTGAGATCGCGGAGCTCTGGAGCCATCCGCTGCTGCGGGCGATGCTTCGGCGGCTCGTGCTCGTGGGCGACGAGCGGCCCGGCCTCGCCGGGTACCCGGAGAAGAACGGCAAGGTGCTGCGGTCGTGCACGGGCGAGGTCGAGCCGCTCAGGGGCTCGGACGCGCTCCGGATCGCGCACCCGCTGGACCTGCTTGCGCGGAAGGACTGGCACACGTGGCAGCGCGAGTGCTTCGCCGCGGAGCGCGTCCAGCCGTTCAAGCAGGTCTTCCGCGAGGTGTACGTACCGACGGCGGCGGAGAAGGGCGCGTCCGAGTCGAAGCGGTACGAGGGGCACCAGGTGCAGCCGCGGCAGGCGCTGGCGCTTCTCGGCCAGCGCGGCTGGGTGACACGCGGCGAGGAGGGCGTGCAGAAGACGTTCTACAAGGAGCGGCGAACGGCGCGTCTGGAGTTCATGGAAGCGTTCTACACGCCGGCCGAAGTTGAGGGGCTCACGCTGCGTTCGCTCGTGTTCACGGCGGCGGGGAGGTGGGAGCCGGTCGGCGTTTCCGACGTTCCGCCCCGGGTGTTCAGCGAGGCGATGCGCGACCTCGACCTCGTCGTGTCGGTCGCGCACCGGGGCGGGGTTGATCCCGAGGCGAGCCAGAGCACGGTGGAGATGCGTGCCGCGCTGGTGAAGGAGACGGCGGCGCTCCTCAAGCTCGGCAACGTCTCAATCGACGGGACGCGCGCACGCATCCGCGGCGACCTCGCGGAGTACAGCCTGCACCTGGGCTCGGCGAATGTGCAGGTGCTCCCGGGCGGTCACGTGTGGATCGTGCCCATCGCGGCGGAGCATCGCGGGCGCTTGTTCTTGCCCTTCGCGGACGGCGACCCGAAGACGGCCGAGGTGATGTCGAAGGTGCTGCTCCTCGCGCGCGACAGGGAGATCAAGGACCCTTCGATCCTGGCGCAGATTCGTTCATTCGCCTGACCGAGCAGCGCCGCGATGCGGCGTCGTCATTGCGGCGTATCGGGCTTTTCTGGCTCGATCTCGTCGATGACCGTGCGCCGCAGGACGACGGGGCCGCGCGGGGTTTCGACGCGGGCGGTCTGCTCGCGGCGGGCGACCTCGACGCGCGCGGGGGCGTCGACGGGGGTCTTGATGGCGTGCCAGACGGCGCCGACGCACTCGCCGAGGCTGCGCATGAGCGGCTGGCCCGCGCCGGGGTGGTCGTTGCTCGCGCTCATGCTCAGTGGTGCGCGTCGGCGGCCTTGCCGCCCTTGATGTCGTCGATGGCCTTGAGGATCGCCTCCGGGCTCAGGCGCTCGTGCAGTTGTTCGTTGATGAGGGCGACGGGGGCGGTGTCGCAGCTTCCGAGGCACTCGAGCTCGATGAGCGTGAAGAGACCGTCGTCGGTCGTCTCGCCGACGTCGATGCCCAGGCGGTCGCGCACCGCCTGGGTGACGCGTTCGTGGCCGCAGAACTCGCATGCGATGCTGCGGCAGACCTGGATCAGGTGCTTGCCGCGGGGCCTGGTCCAGTATTCCTCGTAGAACGTCACGGTGTCGATGACGTCGCTGGGCTTGATCTTGAGGAAGTCGGCGACCTCCATCATCGCCTGGTGCGGGATCCAGCCGTAGGCGTGCTGGACTTCGTGCAGGCAGGGCAAGAGGGCGCCCATCGAGCGCTCGTAGCGCGGCAGGACCTCGCGCGCGAGGCGGTCCTTCATCGCCTGGGTCAGGTAGGGCTGATCCCGGCGTTCGATCTGCATTGTGCCCGAGTTCTTGGTGATCCACGCCATGCGGGCGGATGGTAGGTGCCGCCGCGCCGACAATACCGCATGGCCCGCTTCTGGCTCTGGTTCTGGGGGTTCGTCACGCTCGCGATCATCACGCTGGGCGGGATGCTCGCGGCGCAGCAATCCCGGCTGATCCGGGGCTCCACGCGCGTCGAGGGCGTGGTGCTCGAGAGCGAGGTGAAGCGCTACAGCGGGAAGCGCACGCGGCACGGGCCGCGGGTGCGCGTGCGGTACGCGGTGGCGGGGAAGGAGTACGAGACGACGCGTTTCTACCCGCTGGGGGGCTCGCCGCGGAGCAGGAGCCGGGCGTCCGCCGAGCAGTGGGTTGCGAAGTACCCGGTGGGCAAGACCGTGCAGATGTATGTGCCTGCGCACGATGCGTCGCGCGGCTACCTGATGCAGCGGTACGAGTCGCACCCGTACCTGTTGATGATCCTGGGCCCGATCCCGCTGCTGATCGCGGCGTTGATCATCGCGAGCCTCGAACCGCGCGACAAACCGCCGACGCCGGTGCCCGGGACGGACCCGCCGCTGTACGAGCTGCCGATGGGCCCGTCGCCGGGCGCGGCGGCGCGGACGCTGCTGCCCGCGGCGGCCATCGCGGTCGTCGCGGCGGGGCTGGGCGCGTGGCACGGGTCGCACGTGCGCGTCGTGTCCGGTGCGGTGTGGGTGCCGGTGGCGATCACGGGCGTGTTGACGATCATCACGGTGGTCGCGGGCACGTCGTACCTGCTCGCGGCGCGGGCGTTTGGCAGGCCCCGAATTCTGGTGGATGCGCCGGTCGCGCGGCGGGGCTCGGCGTTGCTGGCTGTGGTGGAGTGCGCCGCGCCGGCGCGGGCGTTGGCGCCCTGGCTGGCGGGCCTGCGGTGCACGGTGACGCAGCAGGCGGGGAAGAACACGACGACAACCCACCCGCACGACGAGAAGCGCGAAGTGACGCCGGTTGTGGGGCCGGACCCGCTGGATCCTGGGCGGCGGGTGGCGAGGGCGGCGGTCGCGCTGGCGGTCCCGGGGGAGCACCCGGCCTCGACGACGGCCAAGGAGAACCCGAGCGTGCGCTGGCAGGTGCGGGTGAAGCTCAGGGCGGCGGGGGCGCCGGACGCGAACGTCGAGGGGGCGATCCGGGTGGAGTGACGGTGTCAGTCGTCGATTGACGATTCGACTTCGCTGAGACGCTCCGCGAGCTGAGATGGCAGTGACTCGCGCACTCGGGCGTCGATGAGGCCGACGGAGAGCATGTCGCGGACGTGGACGCGGTCGATGTCGCGGAAGCTGGTCAGCTTCATACGCACGAGCGCCGGCAGGTCAAGAACGAGGTAGCCCTCGGGATCGCGGACGGCCTCCTCGACCTTTGGAGACGGCACGGTGTAGGACGGGCGGATCTTCTCACCGGCCCACACGAGATGGACGCCGGACTTCTTGCTCGGCTCCTGGGGGTCGATGAAGAGAACTAGGTCGCGCAGGTCCTCGCGTGCGAAGCCGAGCCTCGTGATCGCGGCGGTGATCGCCGGGACATCCGTGCGGCGCACGAGGAGATCAACGTCTTTGGTCGCGCGGCTAGCGCCGGGGTCGACACGGCCCACCCAGGCCGCGACGGCGTTCCCGCCCACAACCGCGTAGGCGATCCCGGAGGCGTCGAGGGCGGCGGTCACCGCTCGTAACCGCTGCTGCACACGCTCGATGGCCAGAATGTGCGAGGCTATGCCCACGTACAAGGGTAGCGACGGGCGGCACGCCCCTTGCGTCATGCGGGTCGTGCCCAGCTACGAGCAGAACTTGCGCCAGGTGATGGCCCTCGAGGTGCCTGTCGTCGTCCGTGTCGGCGAGCGGCAGATGAGCGTCAAGGAGGTCGTGCGGCTGGTCCCGGGCTCGATCATCGAGCTGACGAAGAACGCGGAGGCGGAGATCGACCTGCTCGTGAACGGCAAGGCGATCGGGTGCGGCAACGCCGTGAAGGTTGGCGAGAACTTCGGGATCAGGCTCACGTACATCGGGGATATGGCGGCGCGGGCCGCCGCGGCGGTCGATCCGTCGCCGCCCGAGCTCTCCGCCGACGACATGACGGCGGCGATGGCGGACCAGTTGCTGGCGAACTGAACGGTCTTGCCGAGGCCGTCGCGCAAGGGTGGCTCGTGAGCGCCGATTCCGCGCATCGGGTTCCAGTACTCACGCGCGCAAGCCGATGATGCACCGGCGGTGCGCACGCCGTACGCTGCGCCTCCGCGACACCGCCCGCAGCACTCCAATGCCCCGCGATATCCCCGTCGGCAACGGCGACCTTCTGATCACCTTCGACCGGCTCTACCGCGTCCGGGACATCTACTTCCCGCACGTGGGGCAATTCAACCACACGGACGGGAACGTGCAGCGCTTCGGCGTCTGGGCGGACGGGCAGTTCGCGTGGATCGAGGACGACGGGTGGGAGCGGGAGCTGGCGTACCAGGACGGGACGCTCGTGACGCATGTGACGCTGCGGCACGCGGGGCTGGGGCTCGAGATCGTGTGCCACGACGCGGTGGACTTCCACGAGCCGGTGTACCTGCGCCGGTGCGTGGTGCGCGATCTGTCGGGCAACGACCGCGACGTGCGGATCTTCAGCCACTGGGACCTGTCGATCCGGGGGACGCCGGTGGGGGACACGGCGAACTACGACCCGGCGACGGCGAGCGTGGTGGTGTACAAGGACGACCAGTACTTCCTCTTCAACGCCTGCGACGAGAACAAGTGCGGCATCGACAACTGGGCGATCGGCACCAAGCGCGTGCGCGGGGCGGAGGGGACGTGGCGGGACGCGGAGGACGGCCAGCTCGGCCGCAACGCGATCAGCCAGGGGAGCGTCGACTGCACGCTGGGGTACAACCTGCAGGTGCCGGCGGACGGGACGAGCTACGTCACCTGGTGGATGGCGTGCGGCACGAGCCACTCGGAGGTGAAGGCGCTCAACCAGCGCGTGCTGGAGACGGGGCCCGACCGGCTCATCGCGCGCACGGGCGCGTACTGGCGGCTGTGGGCCCGCGCGGACGTGCCGGGGATCGAGCGGCTGCCCGCGCGCGTGGCGGACCTCTTCGTGCGCAGCCAGCTGGTGATGCGGACGCAGATCGACAACGCGGGCGCGATCATCGCGGCGAACGACAGCGACATCACGCAGTTCGGGGGCGACCATTACTCCTACTGCTGGCCCCGCGACGGGGCGCTTGTGGCGAGCGCGCTCGTGACGCTCAACCAGGGCGAGCTCTCGCGCGCGTTCTTCCGGTACTGCGCGCGGTGCCTCAACGGCAACCCGTACTTCCTGCACAAGTACAACCCCGCGGCGGAGCTCGCGAGCAGCTGGCACCCGTGGATGGTCGAGGGGCAGCGGGTGCTGCCGATCCAGCAGGACGAGACGAGCCTGGTGATCTGGGCGCTGCGCCGGCACTTCGAGTGCTTCCGCGACGTGGAGTTCATCAAGAGCCTCTACCAGCAGCTGGTGGTGCGCGCGGCGGACTGGATGCTCTCGTACCGCGACCGCAACGGGCTGCCGCACCCCTCGTGGGACCTGTGGGAGGAGCGGCGGGGCGTGCACACGTTCACCGTCGCGGCGACGGTGGGGGCGCTGCGGGCGGCGGGGCAGTTCGCCGAGGACTTCGGGGAGCTCGACCGCGCGCAGCGCTACCGCGAGGGGGCGGACCGGATGGTGTCGGCGCTCAAGCGGCACATGTGGCACAGCGAGCAGCGGCGTTTCGCGCGGATGGCGACGCCGCTTCCCGACGGGCACTACCGGCTCGACATGACCGCGGACTCGGCGAACTTCGGGCTCTTCGCCTTCGGGGCCCTCTCGATCGACGACCCGATGCTCGTCGCGGAGATGGCGGGGATGCAGCGGCGGCTGTCGGTGCGCACCGGCGTCGGCGGCTACGCGCGGTACGAGAAGGACTACTACCACCAGATCGAGCGCGACCGGACCGAGCAGGTGCCCGGCAACCCGTGGGTGATCTGCTCGCTGTGGCGGGCGCAGTACATCATCGCGCGGGCGAAGACCGAGGACGAGCTCTCGGAGGCGATGGACCTCCTCAACTGGTGCTGCTTCCGCGCGGAGCGGTCGGGCGTGCTCGCGGAGCAGTTCCACCCGCACACGGGCGAGGCGATCAGCGTCTCGCCGCTCACATGGAGCCACGCGACGTACGTCATCGTCGTGATGGAGTATCTGGCGAAGCTGTCGGCGCTGACGCGCCCGGGAACGAACGCGGAAGAAGCGGCCGACTGCAACGCGGCGTAAGAGAAGAAGATTCACCGCAAGGGACGCAGAGAAGAATGAGACGAGGAAAGACTGGCTTGAAGAGCGCGCAAGCGCAGCCCTTTGAATCAGTCCGTTCTCTTCTCGGCGCTCTCCGCGCCTCTGCGGTGAATCTTCTTCAGTGCAGGACGCGGAAGACTTCCTGCTCGTCGGTGAGGCCCAGCCGGACTTTCTCGAGGGCGTCGTCGCGCATGGGCTTGAAGCCCGAGGCGCGGGCGGCCTCGTAGAGCGTGATCGCGTCGGAGTTCTGCCCGGTGAGCCGGCGCAGCTCGTCGTTCATCGTCATGATCTCGTAGACGGCGAGGCGGCCCTTGTAGCCGGTGCCGTAGCAGACCTCGCAGCGCCCTCCGCCGGCCGCGGTGCCGCGGCCGGCGCACGCGGTGCAGGTTCGGCGCAGCAGGCGCTGGGCGAGGGTCGCGAGGAGCGAGCTGGTGATGAGGTAGGGCTCGATGCCGATGTCGGTGAGGCGCGGGATGGCGCTGGGCGCGTCGTTGGTGTGGAGCGTCGCGAGGACGAGGTGGCCGGTGAGCGAGGCCTGCACCGCGAGCTGCGCGGTCTCCCCGTCGCGGATTTCGCCGACGAGGATGACGTCGGGGTCCTGGCGGAGGAGGGAGCGGAGCCCGGCGGCGAAGGTCACGCCGCGCTTGACGTTCACCTGCATCTGGCTGATGCCCTCGAGGTGGTACTCGACGGGGTCCTCGATGGTCATCACGTTGCGGCTTGCGCGGTCGACGCGCGAGAGGGCGGCGTAGAGGGTCGTGGTCTTGCCGCTGCCGGTGGGGCCGGTGACGAGGACGATGCCGGTCGGCCGGTCGACGAGGTCGAGGAGCTGCGCCTGCATGGGGCGCGTCATGCCGATCTCGTCGAGGGAGAGCTGCGTGGAGGACTGGTCGAGGAGGCGCAGCACGAGGCGCTCGCCGTACACCGTGGGGATGCACGAGAAGCGGATGTCCACCTTGCGGCTGCCGACGCGGACGCTCGTGTGGCCGTCCTGCGGGCTGTGGCGGTTGGCGATGTCGAGCTCGGTCATCACCTTGAGGCGCGAGCTGATCGCGGGGGCGAGGGAGAGGGGCGGGGAGAAGGCGTCGACCAGCATGCCGTCGATGCGGAAGCGGATGACGAGCTTGCTCTCCATCGGGTGCACGTGCACGTCGCTCGCGCGACGGCGCAGCGCCTCGAAGAGGATCATGTTCACGAGGCGGATGACGGGGCCCTGGCGCGCGAGCTGGAGGAGGTCGGTGGACTGCCCGGCGCTGCTCGCGGCGGAGGCGATGGCCCGCTCGTCGAGGGGCATCTCCTCGATGATCTCGGTGACGAGGTCCTGCCGCTGCTCGTAGCCGCGGTTGATGAGGTTCGCGACGCCCGCGCGCGGCGCGAGGACGCAGCGCACGGGCATGGCCAGCACGTCCTCGAGCATCGTGAAGACCGCCGGCTGCATCGGCTGGGCGGTCGCGACGGTCATCACCTGCCCGTCGCTCTCGAGCCCCGCGACGAGGCGCGTGCGCGCGATCGAGGGGGCGACCAGCTCGTAGAACCGGCTCGCGGACTCCTGCAGCGAGGGCTCGGGGATGAAGCGCAGGCCGGTGCGCTTCGAGAGCATCTCGAGCCCCTGGTGCTCGTCCAGCGCGAGCATCGAGAGCAGGACGTCCCACGGCTCCTCGTCGCTCCCTTCGACCAGCTGGAACTGCCGCACCTGCTCCGGCGTCAAGGGCAGCGGCGCGAGGAGGCTCGCCACGCGGGCGAGGTCGGCCGCGCCGGGCGCGGGGGCGCCCGGCGCGCCGTTCTGCGCGCGTTTCGCCGGGAGGGTTTCCCTCGATGTCGGGGGCGGTGCCATGCGTGTGCCGGGAGCGTACGGGCCGGGCTCAGTCGGGGTTCTGTTCCTGCGGGTCGGCGGGCCGCGCGGGCTCGGGGTTGTCGCGCACGCGCTCCACCGGGCGGGTCACAGCGCCGCGCGGCTCGAGGGGCAACGCCGCGGGCTCGAGGGGCGGCGCCCCGTCGTCGGGCGGCGTCGGGCCCGGCTCACGCCGGGTCACGTTCACGTCGATCGAGGAGGGCTTGAGCGCCGGGAGGTCGGACTTGATGCGGGCCTCCGACTGCGGGCCCTTCGTGAGGAGCCGCAGGTCCTCGAAGCCCGAGTCGCGCAGGATGCGGGGCGTGATGAAGACGTAGAGCGTCGTCTCGCGGTCGCCCCGCCGGTCGTCCGCGAAGAGATGGCCCAGGATCGGGATGTCGCCGAGGAGCGGGATCTTGGCGACGGTCTTGGACTTGGAGTTGACCTTGAGGCCGCCGACGATCACGGTGGCGTCGTGCGGGACGGTGACGCTGGTGCTGTCGAGCGTGTTGGTCTGCTTCGGCGGGGGGACGCCGGGCGTCGGCGGGTCGCCGGTGAAGCTCGAGAGCTCGATGCTGTAGTTGAGGCGCATGTACCCGCCGCCGGCGATCTGCGGCGTGACCTTGAACGTGGTGCCGGCCTGGGCGAAGCCGGCGAACGACGTCTGGGAGGGGTTGCCGCTGGTCTGCGTGGTCGTCGTGAACGGCTGCTCGTCCACGCTCACGACCTGCGCTTCCTCGTTGTCGTCGACGAGCAGCTGCGGCGCGGAGACGATGCGCGAGTCGGTCTCGTTCGCGAGCGCCGTCATGATGATGGGCACCTGGTCGCTCTTGATGATGGCGAAGGTGAAGCCGGTGAGGTTCGGCGCGACCGTCCTCCGGGAGAGGATCGGCTGCGAGCCCGTGGTCGGCGCCGACGAGAGCCCGAAGTTCGTGTTGAAGACGCCGCCGGTGCCGTTCGCGTTGATGAGCTGCGTCTCGAACGCGAGGCGCGTGCGCTCGTCGGCCGTCACGGCAACGATCTGCGCCTCGACGTACACCTGCGGGCGTCGCAGGTCGAGCTTCTCGATCAGTCGGCGGAACTCGGGCTGCTGCCCGGCGCGGGCCTTGACGAGCACCTGGTTGTTCGCCGTGTCGGCGATCACGAAGCCGGTGCTGTCGAGCTCGAGCCCGCCCCCCTGCGCGCCCGCCTGCCCGGGTTGCGGCGGCTGGTTGGGCTGCGGCGGCGGCGCCACGCCGCGGTTGAAGGCCTGGCGACCGTCCGGCAGGAGCGGCGAGGAGCCCAGGCTCTGCGTGTTCGTGAGGAGGTTCTGGATGACCTCGGCGACCTCTTCCGCGTCGGAGTTGCGGAGCTTGTAGACCTCGATCACCTGGCGCTCGGACTTGGGGTCGAGCTCCTTGATCAGCGCGTCGAGCCGGACCTGCTGCTCGGGCGTGCCGTAGTAGATGATCTGGCCGCGGGATTCGTCCACGACCATCACCGGCCCGCCGACGGTCGTGCTGGCGCGCTGGCCGAACTGGTTGAACTGGCCGTCGCCCTGGAAGTTGAAGCCCTGCTGGTTGAAGGCGTCGTCGCTGGCGATGGTGATGACCTCGCCCAGGCCCTGGCTGCGGGCGATGTCGGCCACCTGCTGCGCGGCGCTGCCGACGTAGTACTGCTTGGGGACCAGCTCGTTGCGGACGTCGATGACGTTCAAGATGCCGCGCACCGCGGCGATCTCGTCGGGCAGGCCACGGAAGATGAGGGCGTTGCCCTGCGGATCGACGAGGAGCCGGTCGCCGAGGTTCGAGAGATTGCCGACCGATCCGCCCTGCACGCCCGGCTGGATCTGCGGCTGCTGCATCTGGATCTGGTTCTGGATCATCTGCGCGGGCTGCGCGATCTGACCCACGAGCTGGAGCGCGCGCTCGCGTGCGACGGGCGCCGAGATGTGCCGCAGCTCAAGGCGGATGAACTGGGTCTTGCGGAACTCGCCCATGATGGTCTTGATGAGGTCCTCGACCGTCGCGAGGCGCCGCGGCGTGTCGGTCGCGACGATGATGCCCAGGTCGTCCATGTAGACGTACGCCCGCCCGCCGCCGCCCTGCGCTGGCATGCCCGGCATCGCGCCCGCCGCGCCCGTCTGCGCCTCGATCGCGGGGCGCAGGGAGCTGGGGCGGACGTTGGGGGTGGAGAAGATGCGCGTCGTCGGGATGTCGCCGCCCGCGAAGGGCTTGACCTCCACCAGCGGGTGGACCGTGTAGATGCCGAAGCGGTCCTGCGTGATCGTCCATCCCTGCTGCTCCAGGAGCATGTCGAGCAGGGCGACCAGATCGCGCTTTCTGACGGGGACCGGGGCGTTGAAGATGACCGTGCCCGGCAGGTCCCCCTTGATAATGATGTTGATGTCGAGGGTCGTGGCGACCATGTCCACGAGCGTCGTGAGCTGCACGGGCTCGGTGAAGGCCGAGAGCGTCACCATCTCGTCGCCGGCCTGGGCGTTCTGGTTGAGCTGTTCGACCTGCGCGGGGTCGAGGACGACAGGTTGGATGCCCTGCTGCGCTCCGGTGCCCAAGCCCGCGCCGATCCCCGCGCCCTTCTGGTCAGCGGGCTGGCCCTTGGCGGGCGGCTGGCCCTTGGCCGGCTGACCCTTGTTCGCTCCCTGCCCGCCCGGCTGCGGCTGGGCCCGGGGGTTCTGTTGCTTCTGCAGCTGTTCGCCTTTGCCCGGTGATTCCTTTCCTTGAGCCCAGGCCGTGCCCGCGAGCGCGAGGAGCGCCAGCGCGGCCCCCGCGCGGGCGGCGTTCGTCATCGTGCGGGCGGGGGTCGATCCGGTGGGCATCCCAGAATCCTCCTTGCGGCCAAGGACCAACGGTACGGAACTACCATCGACCCGCCAACACGCCGCGGGCCTGCTTTTGCCGGTCGCCCGCGGACGCCGGTCCAGATGAAACCACGTGTCCTCAGCCTCTCGCCCGGCGCGACCGACGCCCTGCACGCAATCGGCGCCGGGGAGTTGCTCGTCGGCGAAGGCCCGCCGGGGGCCGGGGATGTGTTCGCCGACCGGCTCGCCGCGCTCGCCCCGGACGTCGTACTCGTTCATGACGACGCCGCCGCGAGGCCCGCGATCGCACAATTCGCGGGCGCTATGCCCTCGTCCGTGCGCATCGTGCGGGTGCGTGCCGCGACGATCGAGGGAGTCCTTGACGACATGCTGCGGATCGGCGAGGCGGTGGGGATGGAGCGCGAGGCCGCCCGGGCAGTTGTCGCCCTGCGCGAACGCCTTTTCGCGGCCGAAGAGGCCGTGAACCCGTACGAGGAAGGGCCGATCGTCGTCTTTCTCGAGTCGCTCGAGCCGCTCGTCGTCGCCGGCGGGGTCGTCGCGCAACTGCTGGAGCGTGCCGGGGCCGGCCACCCGCTGAACCCCACGCGGCCGCGCGACGGGGCGGGCGCGGCGGTCGGCCCGCAGCGCGGCGAGCGGACGGCGCCACCGGCGAGGGTCGTCTCGCACGGCGACGTAACCCGGCACGCGCCGGACGCGGTCGTGGTGTGCGTGCCGCGCGTCGGGGTTGACGAAGCGGCGGCGTCCGTGCGCGGTCTGGCCGAACAGCCATGGTGGCGATCCCTGCCCGCGGTGGCCCGCGGGCGCGTCGCCGTGGTGGACGGCGACGGTCCCTTTACGCTCGTTGGCCCGCGCCTCGTCGACGCCTTCGAGTGGCTCGTCGGCTGGCTGCACGAACGGCCGGCGATGATGCCCGGGGCGATCCGTTGGAGAGGGGTCGACGACCGCTAATCTCTCCCGTGGCCGCGGGGGACGCGATCCATCTGGAGGAACTCGAGGTCCGTCGGCGCGACGCGGTCGCCGCGGCGCGCGGGCGGGTTTGGTCCCTCGTCGCGGCGGCGTGCGCCGGCCTGGCGGTCGCGCATCACGCCGCGGCCGTCGCGGTGCTCGTCAAGCCATTGGCGTGGGCGTCGCTCGCGGTCGTTGCGGCGGTGGCGGCCGCGTGGTGCGGTGCGCGGGGCCGGGAGCGTGCGATGCGATCGCTGGCCGTCGCGGCGGCCGCCCTGCTCGCGGGCGCGTGGGTGCTGGTGCGCGTGCACACCCTCCCGGCGGATCACGCGTCGCGGGTGCTTTCCCCCGGCGTTGTGCGCGTGGAGGGCGTCGTCACGGCCTCGCCGACGCCGGCGCCGCCTCCGTCGGGCGCGCTCGCGGCGTTCGCGGTGCGCGCGCCGTCGTCGATGATGCGCGTGCGGTGCGCGGGTGCGGAGACTCCGTCCGGGCGGGCGCGCGCGAGCGGCGAGTTGCTGGTGCTGGTGACCGGCGAGGCGCCGGCGGTCCGCGCGGGCGACTCGGTCGCGGTCACGGGCGTCTTCGAGCCGGTGGAAGGTCCGCGCAACCCCGGCGAGTCGGACGGCAGGCTCTGGGCGGCGCAGCGTGGGCGCGCGGGGGTCCTGCGCGTGTCGTCGGCGTCCCTCGTGACGCCGGTCCCGTCGTTCCACGGCGCGCTCGGTGACGCGCGGTTCGCGCTGGCGCGAGCCCAGGAGTCGATGCGGGCGCGGGCGGAGGGGATCGTCGACCGGGCGTCCGGGGGTCTCGACCCCTCGTCGCGGGCGTTGCTCCGCGGGCTGTTGCTCGGCCGCGCCGAGCACGGCGGTGATCTTCAGGAGTCGTTCGCGCGGCTCGGGCTCTCGCACGCGCTGTCGATCTCCGGCTTTCACCTCGCGGTGATCGGCGCGGCGGCGCTGTGGCTGGTGCGGTTGACGGGCGACCGTGGCGGGTGGGAGGCCCTGGCCGTCGCGGCGCTCGTGCTCGCGTACGCGCTCGTCGTGCCCCCGGGGTCGCCGATCGCGCGCTCCGCGGCGATGACGATCACGCTCCTGATCGGCGCGTCGCTGGGCCGCAGGCACGACCCGCTGTGCGTGCTGGGCTGGGCGACGCTGGGCCTGCTCGCGTGGCGTCCGCTGGACCTCTGGTCGCTGGGCTTCCAGCTCAGCGTCGGTCTTACGGCGGTGCTTCTGTGGGCGCGTGACGGGGCGCTCGCGCTCTTCGCGGGCGTCTGGGTGCGGGGCGTGCAGAGCGATTCGCCGCGCCCGATCGGGTGGCTCTGGCGGGCGTGCCGCGGCGCGGCGGCGAGCGGCGCGATGTGCTGGCTCGTCTCCGCGCCGTTGATCGCGCACGCGACGGGTCTCGTGAGCGTGATCGGCCTCGCGGCGACACTGGTCACGGCGCCGATCATCGTCGCGTTGCTGTGGGCGGGGTTCTGCGTGCTCCTCGCCGGCGCGGCCGTGCCGGGCGTGGCCGACGCGAGCGCGGCGGTGCTGGGCGCGCTCGCCGATGCGTGCCTCGCGGTGACGGCGCGGCTCGACGGCCTGTCGTTCTCGTCGGTGCGCGTGCCGCCCGTGCCGGCGTTGTGGGCGTGGTGCGCGACCGCTCTCGCGGCGCTGTGGGTGCGCTTCGGGCCGGACCTGCGTGCGGCGACGTGGTGGAAGCGGACGGGCCGCTGGCTGGCGGGGGTAGCCGTGCTGGCAGCGTGGCTGGCCGGTTCGTGGTCGCTGCGGCCGACACCGACGCTGCGGATCGACGCGCTCAGCGTCGGCGAGGGGACGTGCATGATCGTGCGCGCCGGCGACGAATGCGTGCTCTGGGACTGCCGCGCGACGGGCGCGCGCACGGTGCTGCCGGGTGTCGCGGCGGCGGCGAGAGAACTCGGTGCGTGGCGCGTCCCGCGCGTGATCATTTCGCACCCGGACATGGACCACTTCGCGGGGCTGCCCGAGATCATCGAACCGCTCGGCGTGCGCGAGGTGCTCGTGCCGCGGCGGTTCATCGGCGGGGCGACGGGCCGCAACGCGCCGGGTGCGCTGCTCGCGATGCTCGAGCAACGGGGCGTGGCGGTGCGCGTGCTGGAGGCGGGGGACGTGCTCATGATCGGCCACGCCCGCGCCACGGTCGTCTCGCCGCCGGGCGATGCGCCGTACGGCGCGGACAACGATCACTCGCTGGTGCTGCTGGTCGAGGCGCCGACGAGCGCCGCGGAGCCGGCGCGGCTGCTCCTCACGGGCGACGTCGGGCCGGAGGCGGTCCGGGCGATCGCGGACGCGCCGATCCCGCGGCCCGACGCGATAGAACTCCCGCACCACGGGTCGTTCAACGACGCGGCGGACGCGTGGCTGAAGGCGCTCGCGCCGCGCGTGGTCGTGCAGTCCGCGAGCGACCGCCGGGGCGGCGAACGGCGGTGGGATGATCTGCGGTCGCGCACGGAGTCGTGGCTGAACACCGCCGAGCGCGGCTGGTGTTCGGTCGAATGGGAACGGGATGGGTCGATCACGACACGGTCGATTCGGTAACGGTGGGTATTCGTTTTCAGCACAGAGACGCAGAGAAGATGAGCAGGAAGCGAAGAGGAAGACCGGCTCGAAGGCACGGATACGGGGGCCTTGGGCCCCCGTTTGTTCAAACCAATCAATCTCTCTTCATCGGTCTCACCTTCTCTGTGTCTTTGTGCTGAAGTCCACGACGCTTCGCTTCCGCAGCAAGAAATATGCACGGCCGCGGGCTGCTTTGCCGACAAGCAATGGTTCGGAGCGATGGGCGACGCCGCGCCGCGGTGATGCTCGGCCGCGCCTGGATCGTCCGCGTTCCGCTATCATGAAATGCACGGAGTGCATTGCTTCGGGAGGGAGGATCCCATGCGTTCTTCGGTTCGTTTGACCGTCTGTCTCGTCGCCCTGGCGGGCGCCCTCGCGGGCTGCTACCAGCAGTCCACGTACCCCGCGATCCCGACCGCTCGCGGCTACCCGGAGAACCCGAACACGCCCGCCGCGGAGCAGGCGATAGTCGCCGCGGTGCAGTACGTCGCGTCGCGCTGGCCCCCGGGCAACCGCGACTTTGACGAATCGGTGACGCCCCGCGGCCTGCCGATGGTGCCGTACGAGATGGTGGTGAGCCTGCCCGCGGGGACGCGGAAGCTGTACTACGACCGCATGCCGGCCAAGATCGGCCCCAACGTCAAGCCCGCGACGCCGGAGACGGTTGCGTCCGGCGCGCCGGTCTTCTACGTCACGCGCGTCTGGCTGCGCTTCAGCAAGGGGACGGTGGACGTGCTCCGCCCGATGGTGGAGCTGGGCTCGACGCCCGACAACCCGATCTATCAGAAGGTCACGGTGCGCCTCGAGGGGGGCATCGAGCCCTGGCACGTGCAGCACGCGCGGGCGTGGGCGCCGGGCGAGGCGGAGCTGCCGGAGCACTTTTTCGTCCCCGCCGTCGATCACGCGGACCAGTACCGCATCACCGCTCGCGGGATGAACCGCGAGCCGGTGGTGACCGAGGACGAGGGCGCGGCGGACGAGGCGCTCGGCTCGGTGATGGACGAGCCGAGCGGGTCGTGACGGAGCACCCGCCGCCGTCCACGCGGTTGTCGGACGCCCGTGCGCCGGTGCGCCGGATCGCGATCCGCGACCTGATCGCCCTCGCGGAACGCGGCGACGCCGGCGCCACAGCCGCTCTGACGGCGCACCTCGCCCGCGAAAGGGACGAGGCGGCGCTCCTGCTGGTCATCCGGGCGCTCGCCAAGCTCAACGCCCAGGACGCCGCTGGATACCTCGCCCGCCTGCGGGATGATTCGGGCTCTTTCCCCGCGGTCGCGCACGCTGCGTTGCTCGCTCACGACGAGCTTGAAGTCCGTCGCCGGCCCCCGCCTCCGCCGCCGGACGAATCCCTCGCCCCCGAGGACCTTGAATAGCCCGAAACGGGCTTGGGGCCATCGCGTAGGATGCGAACACCCGAGGGCGCCGCGGCCGCCCCCACCCGACGGAGAGGTTCCCCATGACAACCAGGCGTTCATTCCTGCGGGGCGCGGCCGCCCTCGCGGCGGCGGGCAGCGCGGGCATCCTGACGCGTGTGGGCCTCGCCGAGGACGGCAAGAACCAAGCCGCCAGACGCGGCCTCCGCATCCTCATCCTGGGCGGCACCGGGTTCCTCGGGCCGGCGGTGGTGGACGCGGCGAAGGCCCGCGGCCACACCCTGACGCTCTTCAACCGGGGTCGCACCGAGAAGCGCATCGGGATGATCGACGGGGTTGAGAAGCTCTACGGCAACCGCGACCCGAAGCTGCGTGCCGACGACGCCGATCCGGAGTCGCCCCAAGGCCTGAGCCAGATCGAGGAAGCGATCAAGAAGGGCGCGAAGTGGGACGCGGTGGTGGACACGTCGGGGTACTACCCGCGCATCACCGAGGCGTCGGCCTCGCTCCTCGCGCCGGCCGCGGGGCAGTACATCTTCATCTCGTCCGTCTCGGTCTACAGCGATAACAGCAAGCCGGGCGCGGACGAGGAGTCGGCGATCGCGACGATGCCCGACCCCACGATGGAAAGCATGGGCGAGGGAATGGTGTACTACGGCGCTCTCAAAGCGCTCTGCGAGCAGGCGGCGGAGAAGAACTTCCCCGGGCGCACGACCAACATCCGCCCCGGCTACATCGTCGGCCCCGGGGATCCGACGGACCGCTTCACCTTCTGGCCCGTGCGCGCCATGCGCGGCGGCGAGATGGTCTGCCCCGGCACCGGCGACGACCCGGTGCAGGTGATCGATGTGCGCGACCTTGCGGCGTTCATCGTGCGCTGCATCGAGAACAAGACGATGGGCCCGTTCAACGTGACAGGCCCGGCGGACGAGCTCTCGACGCGTGCCGCGGTCGAGGCGTGCGTGCGCGCGGGCGACGGGAAGGCGACGCCGGTGTGGGTGCCGTACGACTTCCTCGAGTCCAAGAGCGTTCGGTTCGGCGATGAGACGCCCATCTTCCTGCCGAGCCACGGCGAGTACGAGGGCTTCCACCGGCGGAGCATCAAGCGGGCGCTGGCCGCGGGGCTGGCGTGCCGGCATATCGAGGAGACGTGCGGGTCAATCGCCGCGTGGTGGCCGCGCGAGATCGAGCGCCGCGACCGCGTGGGCAAGCAGATGGTGGAGGACGCGAGGGCGAAGGGCGCAAAGGAGCCCGCGATCCCGCCGTCCGGCCGTCTGCGGGCCGGCTGGCCGCCCGAGCGCGAGGCGGAGGTCCTCGCGGCGTGGAAGGAGCAGCAGAAGTAGCGCCGCTCACGCCGGCAGCGGGAAGCGCTCGCAGAGCGCGCGGACGTCGGCGCGGACGCGCTCGGTTTCCGCTGCACGCTTGTCGTCGCCCGCGAGGCCGGCGGTCAGCACGCGGTCGATGAAGCCGGCGACGGTGCGCATCTCCGCCTCTCTGAAACCGCGCGTCGTGACGGCGGGGCTCCCGAGGCGGATGCCGCTCGTCTGCTTCGGCGGGCGCGGGTCCTGCGGCACACCGTTCTTGTTGCAGACGAGCCCGGCCGCCTCGAGCCACTTCTCGGCGTCGGCGCCTGTCAGGTCCGCGCTCTTGCCGCGCAGATCGACGAGCATCAGGTGGTTGTCCGTGCCGCCGCTGGTGATGCGGAAGCCGCGCTCGCCGAGCGCCGACGCGAGCGCCCGGGCGTTGCGCACGACCTGCTCGCAGTAGGCCTTGAACTCGGGCCTGAGGGCCTCGCCGAAGGCGACGGCCTTGGCGGCGATGACGTGCATGAGGGGCCCGCCCTGGACGCCGGGGAAGAGGGCGCGGTCGAACTTCTTGGCGAGCTCCTCGTCGTTGGTGAGGAAGAGGCCGCCGCGCGGGCCGCGGAGCGTCTTGTGGGTCGTGGTCGTGACGACATGGCAGTGGGGGAAGGGGGATGGGTGGACGCCGGTGGCGACGAGCCCGGCGATGTGGGCGATGTCGGCGTGCAGGAGCGCGCCGCACTTGTCGGCGATGGCGCGGAAGCGGGCGAAGTCGATGACGCGCGGGTAGGCGCCGAGTTCGGCTCT